>Ga0224501_10000316_pt1 | contig 42084 bp, 56 predicted proteins | sample SF_Oct11_sed_USG_4_FD_169105 | JGI IMG/M metagenome (GOLD analysis project Ga0224501, IMG submission 169105) | Sediment microbial communities from San Francisco Bay, California, United States - SF_Oct11_sed_USGS_8_1 | ecosystem: Environmental > Aquatic > Marine > Sediment | place: USA... | reverse complement strand
TTTTATCATTTAGGGTGTGGTAATGAAAAAGGTGTTGAGATTGCAATTAAGGAATTTAATGTAAAAAAGGCTGTTGGAATAGATAATAATTCTGAAAAAATTCAAAATTCCAAAGTTTGTCTTAAAGAAAAAAATATTCAAGGACAATTCATTTGTAGCAACATCGAAAATTCAAATATTTTAGAAGCATCAGTTATTTTATTTTGGTTTACAGATGAAAATATAATTCATAAAATGATGGAAAAATTTGAAACTCTTAAACCAGAAACAAAAATAATTACAATTTGGGGACCTCTTCCAGATTGCCTTCCAGATAAAGTTAATTTTCCATACATTATCAATAAAACACCATTCAAAAGAGCTGAAAATATGCAAGAACAGTTATTATCTATTTTTGGTGTAAAGTGCATAGATTTTGTCACGGCATGGGAATTTGCAGAAAGATATACAAAATCCATTGGAACCCCTGAGATTAGAAATGATCGATTTTTGACAATTATTCAAACTTTGATGATTTGGATAAATGCGAAGAAGTCAGGTGTTGCATGTGGTGAAAAAATCCCAGAATCCATTCAGACTTACATCAAATTAATGAAAATGAATTTCGATATTGATTTTGAACATCTATTAAATGAGTGATTCATGTAATCTTTTTATTTTGTTTTTATATGAATTAAGCATGGAAGATAGAATCAACATCAACGTTTCTGCAGTAAATTATGAGAAAACAAGCAAAGAGTTGACTCATCAATTGTCACTATTAGAAGAAATGGTTCATGGTGAAGAAGATTTTATAATGACAGATTCAGAATTTGCTTTTGGTTGGCATTTTTTTGTACTTAGTGTTAATAAATCACTTGTTCAAAAATTAGCCGAAATGATGGGCTCAGATTTTGACAGATTAAAAGGAAAGGGATTAGAAAAAAAATTTCTCACATGGTTAACAAAGAATATGCAGGGTAAATCACCTAGATTCAAAATCGCCATTAAAGAAGAGATGGAATCAAGTAAATTTGGAATATTCTAAAAGTATGAGAGGCTTTCAGGGCTACATGTGAAACTAGTTCAAGACCCAATACAATGTAAATACGGTACACATAGATTGATTAGTCATCTTAAGAATAAAAATAACGCAGATAGGCACAATTCCAAATGTTAAATCCAAAGATACTATATATTTGGTAAACTCAAATTTTTATTGTTTGGCAAGTTACAAAGGCGCATATTCAAATGAACAATCGTTAAATTTTGTAATACCAATTATTGTAATTCTCTTTTTAGGAATCATCTATATCATGACACAAAGAGCTGATTCAGGTTTTGTGAGTTTTATTTTGATCGGGGCTGCCGCTTTAACAATGTTTTATTGGGTTAAAGTTTTAAAGAAAATGACAAAAGATCAAAAACCACTATATACTCAAGCAAGAGAACAAGAAACAAAAAATTGGGTTTATGATTTAATTAAAGGTGAAAACGAATTTGTTTTTGTTGCAGAAGTTCCAGGACCAGAAGATAAAATTGCAGTAAGATTAGTAGATGGAATTCTATACATTCGCGGAACCACAGGATTTTCAAAAGAGGTTCCAATCGAAGGGGCAAATGATATGCAGATATTTGATTTTAAATATAGAAATGGCGTACTAACACTAAGAATAAAATAGCTAAAGACTTTTTGCCAACTCTAATTTTTGTGGAAGATATTTTTCCGTGATATTTGTAAGACCATATTTTGAGAAAGCTTCCAACTCTGCTTTTCTTTTTAGTCTTAAAAAAACATCAAGTTCTTTTTTCCAAATTCCATCCTCATACCTAGGATCTTTTTGTAGATCATAGCATCTCTTAATGTCAGATTCAGTCATTGGTATTGTGGGCAGTTTATATTTTTCAATATCAGTAGCCCAAACACCAACCCATTTTGCATCAGGAACAGTTAGCTCTCTCAGATGTGCGGCATTTGCAGAACCAGATTTTATGACCATTGCAATATGTTCTCCATACACATCCCCATCTGTTAGAACAATTACTGGTAGTTTCATTTCTTCATGAAGTCTTTTTAGTAAAGTTCTAGTTGAACGAGGGGCTTGACCACCAGTATTAATGATAATAGATTTGAACTTTTTATCAACTTGTTCTTCAACAAATCTAGTAAAAAGACCACCTTTTTCAATAGCAATTACAATTTCTGCACTAGTATCAACTAATTCGGCAGTAGTCAAACTAGGGCCAATAGAATAGCCATCAGGATGGTTAGATAAATTCATGGTTTTCCCCTCGTATCCAGGAATAGTATATTCGATATTCAAATCACCAAAAATAGAGCTTCTCTCCTCAGGGAATATATGAAAATCCTCTCGAGGTTTTGAGGTAACAGCTTCCAAATCTACAATAATGTTATCAGATTCTGATTGATCTTCAAATTCAATAGCAAAAGCTTGTGACGAATAATAAACATCTCTTAAAGTAGATGATTTTTTTTCTTGGGTTAATCTATTTGCGAAAAATGCAAGCCACATCAATTGTGTAAAAGATCTTAATTGAGAAGAATTTCTTGAACTTCTAAGTGCGGAATTACTACCGAGAATGTATTGTCTTAGTTTTTTATCATAAACAATATTGCTCACAGATCTGCTTGGTATTGAAAATTTTGGAAATTGCCCATTATCTAAATCATCATATATTTTTGCACCATGACTTTGAAGCATCTCAAGAATATTTTTTTGTTTTTCATCAGCTTTCTTACTTCTCTCTTTAATCTTACTTTTTTCTTTATTTGTTTTCAACTTCATTTTCCTCCGCTATTGTTTGAGATTTTTCCGCATTTTCAATCTCTAGAATTTTCTTGTAATTAGGTTCTTTTTTCCTACCAGCAAGCTCTGTAGCAAATGTTGCAATTAAGGGAATATATTTTGCATAGAGATTTGCTCTCTTTTTTGCCATATCAGCTTGTCCTCTTTTAGACATGTATGCTGCTAATTTTCTAGACAAGTATTGTAATCCCAATCTTAATTCTCTTTCTATTTCAGGTCTATCAGCAACATTTTCTTTTCCTGCAGTCTTGTATGGAATTCTGGTAGAACAAATATGAGATACAATTATGAATGGTGGATCACCTTTAATCTTGTATCTGCCCCAATCAGTATCATTAACAACCTTGAGTACTACATCACTACCTTCATCGTAGAGCAAAGGAATCCTATTGGCATATCTATAAACATGTGGTCCACCTGTTTTAATATCACCACCATACGCAATTCCCATTTCCACAATGAAAGGAAATCCAGAGTATGCTGATGCGGGACGTTGAACTACAGCAGCAAAATCAGGATTAAAGAACTTCTTTATTCCTTTTTCTAATGGTTCCTCTCCTAAAGGTGCAAGACAGCTAGGATCAGGAGCTAGAAAATCTTCAAACTTTTGAAGTGAATCGCTAAGGTTTACTAATTCTTGATTTGACATAGTACCCATTCGTTTTTCAGGTTTGAATCCTGCAAATTCTGCAAATTTTAATGCGGTAGTTGGACCAATTCTTTGAAATCGTTTAGTCAAAAATGTGGTCAAAGGTTCACCTTGTACGGTATTAGTTAATTGTTTGAAATATGGACTTTCAGGATTCATATCAATTGATTTTGATTGGGATTCTCCGAAATCCCAATAAAATAATTTTTTGTTAGGCATATCAATGTCTTCAATTTTTATTTTGTTTAGTTTTTCAAAATCCATTTTTAGAAAGGACATCAAAGCAATGACTACTCTAACTTGACGCGAAAGTGTTTTCCATTTTTTCTTTGCTTTCTCCATAATTGCCGTAAAACCAAGATTTTTTACTGAAAGACCTAAATCTTTTCTCACTTTTTCGATCATTGCATCATCAATATTTGGTATTTCAAATTGAGATTCTACAATCATTCTTCGTATTCTCTCTACATCAATTCCATGAGGATGTGGTCTAATTATTGTTGGAGGTGGTGGAATATCTTTCACAAATCTAGGATGGGCAAATTTTTCTCCTTTAGGATCATCAAAAGTGATTGATGCGTAAGGAGTAATCAAAGAAGTTTCATAAACATAATCTCTAATTTTATTTCCTGCTTTTGAATAATCACCTTCTAAACAAATACTGACAGATAGACCTTTTTTTGATACTTCTTTAGTAGTGTGTTTTATGATTACGGGTTTATTCTTTTGAATGTCAAGTAATAACTCAAATTCATCTTGAATTTTTCCATCTACTGAACTTTTGACTGTAACAGCTTTGTTGGTTGTAATTTGACCATACAAAATTGCCATTGTTGCACCAAGTCCAAACATGCCTCTTGCTTGTTTAAGTCCAAATTTGGAACCATATAATACAGTTCCAAAAGCAAGAGGAATATGCTCGGGGTCTATTCCAGGTCCATTATCTTTTACAGTCAAAATATATGGTTTTGGATCGGATTTCTCAGGGTCAACAGCCTTAATTATTAAATGAACATCTGGAAGGATTCCTTTTTGATCACATGCGTCTAATGCATTTTCAACAAATTCTCTAACAGCAGTATAAAGAGAACGTGTAGGATTACTAAAACCTGCTAAATCACGATTACTGTAAAAAAATTCACTAGGTGAAATTTGATTGAATTTTTCTTTAATCAAAGACATCCTGATCTTCCCATAATTTCATTTTTTCTTGTTTATCTCTTCGATTTGCAGCTTCTAATTTAGTATATACTGCCCCATGCATACTTCCACTAGAAATGGAAGATATAGCATCCACAGCTAATCGCAATTTACTTGAATCGCCAATTATTGAAACAGTTTTCCCATAAACAGAGATGTGCGTACCACTAAGATTTTCCATATTTCGTCTAGCTCTACCACCTTCTCCAATGATCCTCCCTTTTATCCTTTCAATATTTGCATTAGACTTTCCAGCAAATTCTCGTAGATCAATTATGTGTAATGCATTTTCACCTTGGAGTAACATCATCGCATTTTCAGGAGAAAATCCCCTACCGATAGCTGTAACAATTTCCATTGCTTTGAAGGGTTGAATTTTTTCAACGTCACCTTGAGATTTTATAAAAACTTCTCCTGTATCACCGTCAATATCTAATGATACATAACATGTAGTTTCGATTTTTGATTTTACGTTTCCTGATTTTCCAATTAAAACAGCAATTCTGTCATTTGGAATACGAATTAGTTTTTCAAAATTCATTTTGTAATTTCCTCAAATAATTTGTCTGGATCTTCAACAGAAACTCCTCTTTTATGAAAGAATTTCGTAATGTTATTAATATCTCTTTTAAGAAATTCTCGGGAATTTGGATGTCTAAGATCAACTCCAGAACCCAGATCAAAAACTACCAATCCATTTTCTGTTTTAAAAATATTATATTCTGAATAATCACCATGTACCAATTTTGCTTTATTGTAAAGATCTTTGATTATGGAAATTGCTTGAAAGTAATCATCTTCATCTACTTTTGAGAACAATAATGATTTGCATGGTGAGCCATCTGTTCCTATAAACTCCATTGCAAGGACATTTTTTGTAAGATATAACGGCCTTGGAACTGGAATTCCAGATTCATAGCATTGTGATAAATTTCGAAATTCCTTTTTTGCCCATAGATGAACTAAATTTTTTGTACCTTTTTTGATATGAGAGAATCTAGGATCGCCTAAGATGTATGGCTCACGTTTTTTAAAATTTGAAGTACTTACTAGATAAATTTTTAATGCAATATCTACATTATTTTCATCAACGCCCCAAAAAAGAACGGATTCCTTTCCAGCACTAACAGATCCATTAACATATGCAATAATATGATCTGTGATCATTTTGTAAAGAGTCATGACAGTAGGTTTATCCAAAACTTCATTGATGACTTTGCCTTTTTTGAATCCATCCTTCAATCCGCCTCTTTTAGATTTAAAAATTAGTTTTTTATCAACTTTGGATTCAATCTTTCTGCTTAAATCATCAAAAAGCAAATCATCGGACATTATATCAGAGTTAACATCATCGTACAACGGATGTTCTTCACAATACTAGATAAAAGAGATTTCTCTTATAAAAAATAATACGAGAGTTAGAAATTAAATTAATCAAGATATCACATATTAAAAACAATAAGAAATGGAATTCCAGAAATTTTTTTAATTCCATTTTCAGAACCTACTCCAAGCTCAATAGACAAAGAAATAGTTTCCTTCCCAACCATGTTAATGATTGATGATTGTTTAAGTAAATCTCGTGCCTCCTCTTTCTCAACTAATCGTTCACCATAATAGCTTTCACTGATATGTATGTTTAATTCATCTTGAGTAATTTTTTTTCCTAATAATTCAGCATCACAGATATTGAGCATCATATTTTTTTGATATTCAGTTACACGTACTGAAAATTGCATTACGCATATTTACCCTTCAATGTTGATTTTGCACCACATGCTTCACAGATTAAAAATGAAATACGATTTTCTTTAAGGATTTTAGTATCAGGACTTTTGCAAGTCGGGCATTCAAGATAATCTTTTACATAAATTTGGAATAGTCTTGTAAAATCATCAGGTGCTCGTCTTCCTACAAACATTGCTTTATCACCAAGCCTTTCTGCAGGAACAGCAAATTCTTTTGAGAGATATTGAAGTACTTTGTCAGGATCTCTACGAAGAACTTTTGGAAATTCAGAAAAATTACGCAGAAAAGTTTTTTGGCCTTCCCACATAACATCTACCACAGGAAGCTCAAATCTTGTCGAAGAATCTTCATTATTATCTCCTAGTTTATCCTGAATGCGTTTTAGTAGGCTTTCATATTCTGCTTTAGTCACTAAAAAATAGTGCACAGAATGCCCTATATTGGTTTTGAAAAAGAGAATCTTGTGGATATTGTTTTTGTTATTCCATCTTTCCTATACGGAAGACATTAGTTCCACATGTAGGACATGTACCTTTTACAGCCGGGCGTCCATTCTTTAGTTTAGTTTCTACAGGATCTTTGATATCCCTTTTTGCTCTGCATTTTACGCAATATGCTTGAACCATTCTAAAGTTTGTCAATCATTCGGGTATTTAGGAAGAGGATGTGAAATTTATTTAACTATAGGCTAGATACGCGTAAATTTTTTACGCTTCGAAAAGAGAAAGATCTTAAAAAAATTCATAGAACGTGATAAATTTATAAAAAATTTATGTTAAATGTAGTGTAATGACTTTTTTTTTCAAATGTTTGTATCTAAATTATAATTATTTGAAATATTACCAATTATAAACACCTTAAACATAAAACTACAAAATGACATCAAAAAAAGGAATTGCAATAACTGTTATAATTTTAGTTGCAATTACAGGTGCAAGTTTTTTGTTGTGGTTAGTTCCGCAAGAGGATGAAACTACGTTTGTAGTATCAGATTATGAGAATTATCTTGATGGAGTGAAAAACATTCACGAAGTATTACAAAAATCGATGGAAATTGAATATCAAGAACTCCGTAATGGAGGAATTTCTCCTCAAGACTATATCATAATTGCAGAAGTGACATCATCCCAAATTACTTCTCAAATTAGTGAATTTGTCACATCAAAGCCTCCAGAAGCATGGCAAGACAGTTACATTAGTTATATGAATGCAATGCAGAAATTCAATGTATATATTGGAGAAACTAAGATATTGGCAAATTTAATTGAAAAAGGAAGTACTGATGCAGAAATTAATGAAGTCATAGAAAGAATAGAATCAATCAAAAAGGAATCTTTGGAGCATGTCAGGAATTCTGAAGAACAAAGACCGAAATAGGCTCAAAACCCAATTTTACTAATTATAGTTGTTGGAAATCGTTAAAAAGTAATTTGATGATAAAAATAGAATGTCTCATCAATCCGACAAGTTAGAAAAAGATGTTGATGCATCTACAGCAAATAGATTACTTGTTATTTGTATTGACAGAGATAATGACGTAGGAGAAAAAGCTGGAATTACCACTCCAGTAATAGGAAGAGACGCATGTATAGAGGCAGCCCAAAGATTAGCATTAGAAGATCCTGAAGACGCAGATTCAAATTCAATTTTTGCAGCTATCAAAACATATGAAGATTTAATCAGTAAGGGATACCAAGTGGAAGTGATTACTATCGCAGGAGTAAAAAACAGAGGAGTGCAAGCTGATGAAAAAATTCTTTTGGAGACAAGAAAGGTTTTAGAACATTTTTCTGCAAACGGTGCAGTAATTGTTTCTGATGGAGAGGACGATGAAAGTGTCATTCCGGTAATTCAAAATGTTCTACCCGTGGTATCCGTGCAACGTGTTGTAATGAAAGTAAGTAGAAGTGTAGAATATTCTTATGCAGTTTTTGGAAAATATATTAAAATGCTTGCTTACGATTCAAAATATTCAAAATTCTTTTTAGGAGTTCCTGGAATTCTTTTGTTAATTGGAGGAGTTGCAACAGTGTTTGGTTACACAGCAGAAATATTTGCAGTTCTTGTAAGTATTTTAGGAGGAGCGTTTTTGATCAGAGCATTTGATATAGATAGAGCATGGACAAGTTGGTCAAAACCAACGCCCATGGGTTTTATCAGAATGTTTACAATGGTAGCAGGAGTATTGTTGATTCTTTCATCAGTACCAGCAGGAATTAGTACTGTTGATTCAGAATTAATTGAAGCAGACACACAAATAATTTCAAAGATTACAGATAAGATGATTATTGGACAATTTGTAGTAGGAGCACTACCAATCTTATGGATTGGTATGGGGGCAATTTTTGCTGGAACATTACTCAGTAATTGGATAGGAGGAATTCCAAGACAAATTAGCGATAGTTTGAGAATCATTGTTCTAATTTCATTATATCCTACGGTAGCACAATTTACCAACATAATGATTTTTGAAGAGAGTTCATTTACATTGATTCCACCTTTATTGGGAGGATTGACGGCAACTTTGGTTTCGGCAACAATTCTCTTTAAAAAATATAGAAAACACAAAGATCAAGAAATGGTTTCAGATTAAATTTAGATATGTTATAGCTTTAAAATGAGATTTTTGAATAACACTGATATCTTCAACGGCTTACTAATAAAGAGGTGGGCAAAAATTAGCAAAATAAAAGAAGGGATTTTTCAATTATCAGGACTTTACAGGATCTATGGTAAAAAATTGGAAAATGAAATTCAGAATGGAGATATCCCAAATCACGTTGCTTTAATTTTAGATGGGAATAGGAGGTGGGCAAAAAGACACCTAACTATGCCAAAAAAAGGTCATTGGAAGGGGGCTGATGCGGTTGAAAATCTTCTTGATTGGTGTGAAGAATTTGATATTAAGATTGTAACACTATACGCATTATCTGCAGAGAATTTGAATAGAAAAGATGAGGAACTAGAGTATCTTTATGAGTTAATTTGTATGAGATTAGAAAAATTATACAATGATCCTAGAATTCATCGATGTAAAATGAGAGTTAAGGGAATTGGAAGAATTGAACTACTTCCAGATTCCATCAAAGAGATTCTAAAAAAATTAGATGATGCTACAAAAAATTATGAAAATCATTTTCTAAACATAGCATTAGCGTATGGAGGACAATATGAATTATTAGATGCTGTTAAAAAAATAGGTGAAAAAATCAAAGATGGAACATTAGATGTTCAAGACATAAATAAAAAGGAAATAGAATCAAACCTTTACACATCTCATTTACCACAATCATCTCCAGATATGATATTGAGGACGTCTGGAGAACAACGACTAAGTGGATTTCTAATGTGGCAAAGCGCGTACAGTGAATTAGTTTTTATGGATATTTTTTGGCCAGAGTTTAGAAAGATTGATTTGATGAGAGCAATTAGAATTTTTCAAGAAAGAAAAAGGAGATTAGGAAAATGATTGAAGAAACATCAGCGGGAATAGTGATATTTAGAAAAGAAGATTCAAAAATTTTATTTTTACTATTACATTATCCGTCAGGGCATTGGGATTTTGTAAAAGGAAAAATCGAAGAAAATGAAACAACACACAAAACTGCTATAAGAGAAGCAGAAGAAGAAACTGGGATAACAGACATAACATTTATAGAAAATTTTGAAGAGTGGATTGAATATAATTTTCAATATCAAGGAGAATTAATTCATAAAAAAGTAGTATTTTTCCTAGCTGAAACAAGAACTAAAGAAGTGAAAATCTCACATGAACATCAAAATTACACATGGATTGATTATACCACAGCTATGGAAAAAACAACATTTGACAATGCCAAAACAGTTTTAACAAGAGCCCAAATGATACTTTCCAAAGCTTTCTAGATGTAATTCTTTTGCCGTACTTGCAGGATTTTTAGAATTTAAGATGGTTCTGCCTACAATCAAATAATCAGTTCCAGATGAAATTACTTGATTTGCACTACCACCTTGGGTACCAACACCCGGAGAAAATATGTTTAAATTTTTTCCAGCTTTTTTAGAACAATATTTTATAATTTTTGGAAAAGTAGCTCCAACAATAATTCCGTCAACTTTTGCAGACAAAGCCCAATTCAAAAATAATTGATAAAGTTGTTGTTTTTTCTCCATTTTAACTTCCATATCATAAGATAATTTTGCTTCAGGGGCACTCATGTGACATAAAGTGATAACACCTTTTTCATTTTTATGAGCTGACTTGACCAGATTTTTCAAACTATCAAGACCCATTATCGGATTTGCAATTACGGCATCAAATCCTAGATTCCAGAGATGTTCAGTAGTAACACGATTTGTGTTCCCAATATCGTTCAGTTTAATATCAGCAATAGTTTGTAAGCCATATTTATGAGATGTTTTATTGATTTTGAGAATTTCTTTAGATCCAAGAGGTAAAAGTAAATGAAAATTTAGCTTGATCCCACATAGATAAGGATGTAATTTTTGGATGTTTTGAATGGTTTTTGTTTCTAGATTTTTTATAGAGCAATCGTAATCATTTGCAAGTATTACTTTTCCATTGGTTTTTGCGATCTTGGAAAGTCTAGTTTTGAAGGTGGCCATAGTCAACTAAGGGGTGGGTGTCTTTTAATTTTATAATTTTAATATAGGAGTAACCATGTTCTGAAGGATTTTCTACAAAAGTGGGCAAGGTTCCATTTGTTGTTGAAAATTTTAGAAATGGTTTTTTGGGATCAGAATCCAATACTACATGACAGAAATAAGAAGTTCCTTCATCATTGAAATTCATAAAAACTCCAATTAGCCATTTATTGTCACATGGAAACAAAAATAGGGGAAACGGAGTTTCTTCAAAACCCCAAGTAAGTTTTGCAAGACTAGACATATCTTCTAATTCAATGGGCTGATACCTATCAAGAGTCCCATTTCCAGGTTGTAAAGACTTTGGAAGAGATTTGATTCTAACAATAGGGGAATAAAGTTTACTTGGATCAGAAGTAGTATCTACAATTTCAGAATTCTCCTTCCCACCTTTTAATCCATAACAAAGATAATGGCCATTCTGTTCTAATGGAGTATAATACACAATTGGTTTGTCTTTTAGAATATCCATCTGTACTGATAAAATTTTTCTTCCATTATGATCATGCAAAAAAGATACGCGTGGCGCACGCTCAAGTGCACAAACAAGCCTAGTAAATTCTAAAGTCGAGTATACTTGAATATAACGTGGTAATTTATCAACGGTAGCTGTTTGTAATTTATCCACAGATGTTTGCTGTACATTATCAAATTAAACTTATCCAAAGTTATGGAGCCTGATTTCTTCTATCAATAACATCATTGACTTCTGGACCTGTTCCAATAATTGTCACAGGCGTGTTTAATTCATTTTCAATATTTTTGATAAATGATTTTGCATCATCAGATAATTTATCATAGGAAGTTTCGCCTATACAGTCTGAAAATAGTATATCTAATTTTGTAATAGAGATTTGTGTTGCTCCATTAAGCATGATTGCACGCCTAGCTAAATCAAAATCAAAATCCGCAGCCCTTCTCTGGCGACCTGTAACAGTGCCAAACTCAGACCATCCTTTTTTTTCTGCTTCTTCTAGAGACAATTCTTTTTCAAGAGGACCAGTGCCTACACGTGTAACATATGATTTGAAAACAACAATTACTTCATCTACTTTTGTAGGTCCAAGGCCAACATCTGCACAAATACCAGAAGCTGTAACATCCTTTGAAGTTACAAACGGATAAGTTCCATGCCATAAAGAAAGAAAAGTTCCTTGGGTTCCCTCGACCAATACATGCTCATTTTTAGATAATGCATTGTTAATTTCTTGAGGAACGTCAGCGATGAGAGAAGATAGAGAATCAAAATCTTTTGCAAGATTCAAAATTCTCATGGCTCTATCAGCATTAGCTGGTCCTGTTCCTGAACCAGTACTACCGATTTTATCTTTTAATTCTCCTTTTGAATCTCTAACTAGATGAGTTTTCTCAATAATTCCACAGTGCTTATCAATTAATACTCGTCCTGAAACTTCAAAATCATTAATTTCCTTTTTAAGAACTTCGGGATTAATAACAACTCCGGGTCCAATCATTACTTTAGCATTTTTATTCAAAAACCCACTTGGAAGCATTCTTACTTTATACATTTTATTGCCATCTCTAATAGTATGACCAGCATTAGGACCAGCTCCACCACGAACTATTATTGAAGGATTATCTTTAATTGCCAAATAAGAAATAATTTTACCTTTGCCTTCATCACCAAAAAATCCACCTACGACTACAGTTGAGGTCATGTTATTCAGCTTCAATTTCGTTTATTTAAGCTAAAGTATCATCACATGATTTTATATTCAGTAATAATTGATCAAGATTGATGGTAGGAGAAAATTTTGCTGGAAATATTATAATCAATTTAGCTAACCTTCCAGATTTTCTAAGAAATCCAATTCTTAAAAAAAGAATGATGGAATTTTTTTCTTTATCTAAATCAGATCAAAAAGAAGTGATAAACAACGCATTAGAAGCAGGTCCGACTATCCCATTCCCAAATTTTTCAAAGCTTTTCAGAACATGGCTCAAAATTTTAACTACACTTTCAGAAGAACAAAGAGAAGGTTTATTCTCAGCATATATCACAGAGGTTGCCAAGTCACCTCAAAAATTAATTTCCTTTAATTTGGATGGAATTTTGGAAGTGTTTTTGACATTAGAGGAAAATGAAAAAGAAATCCTTGCCAATACAGTAAAAAAAATAATCAACGATTTGGATGAAAGTTCAAAAAGAAAGATTATGTTAGTGGTACCAGATAATGCTAAAATACACTTGAAATTTTAGGCACCTTTAGGCTCATCAGGTTTTCTATTATCTTCATTTGTATAATCTATAACTTCTCCTTCAGGAGATAAAACACCTACAAAGATCTTTTCATGTTTTTTCAGTAATTTCCTATGATCAAGCATGGACATATCTAGTTTCATTTCATTCATTACCATAATTTGATATTCTTTCCATTCTGCCCAACATTTGTTGCATGTAGGATATCTTTCAGCTACAGGGCCTAATTGTTCTGTATCAGGGATAGCAGTTTTACATTTAGTACAGATACGACTCATAGAAATGATTAATATTGGACTCCTTTTATCTTTTTTTGAATCTAAATGGATTTTACAAATTCTATTGATTGTATTTTCCACATAAAAACAACACATAATGCTACAAAGTAAATGATTATTCCCAAAATCATTGCATATGAAGAACCATATAGAATACCTAATGCAACTGACAGAACTGCACCAAGAACTGAAAATGAGCCATTTATCGCCCACATCCAAGGTACATGTGTTGGTTTATGAAACATTAACAGTCTCATTACTGTAGGTAATGGCATACCTATCAACAATCCAATTGGAAAGAGAATACAAACACTAATCATTACTTTAATTTCAAATTCTTCTGTCATTACAGAGTAAATGATTTCAGGCAATAATACAACATATGCAACACCCACTACAAGTACTCCCGCAAAAATGAATAGTAGATTTTTGATATTATGTTGAATTAAACGAGTACTAATTTGACTTCCAATTCCACTTGCTATGAGAATAGTAAAAAGTAATACAGCAAAAGTAGTTGTAGGATTACCCAAAAATAAAATAAATTTTTGTAATAGTGAAAGTTCAATTAGAATAAATCCTAGTCCTAATGAAGAAAAATACAAAACAATACTCCATGTTTTCAAATCTGTTTTTTCAACATGTTGTTTTCTTAACCAAATTAATGGTCCCAAAATAAATGCTACAGCAATAATTAAACTCACGTAAATTAAAGATACAACGATTGTAGGAATAGGTTTTTCAAATGATAAAAAGAATGGACTGTCATCGGTTACAGGGTGAACTTTTGTTGAAAACAATTGATAGAATTCTTCATTTGAAATTTCGCCATTCAAATACGCAGGATAGGGTTCTAATACAACTAAACCAGGTACAATAATTGGCTTGTATCCATTTTTAGTAATTGAATCATACATGTGTTGAATTTCATCATTTGTAAAGGCTGATTTTGAAAAAATTGTCATGGTTACGCTAGGATCTTTTTTAACAGAATCAGAACTCACAATCATTAGATGTTTTTCTAAATCAGTTCTTGCAAAATCATTTTGTTGTAATAGTTCTGCAAACGTAGCTACGAATCTTGGTGAATCAATTAGCCATCTGACGGTAATTATCTTACCATCTTCTTCTAGATGTTCATAGTATTCTTGAAATCCTTCAATTGTGTAAAGGAAATTTTCAGATACGCCTAAACCACCAGAAGATACAGAGGCCCAAGTATCAACAAATGGAATGTAAATAATATCAAATTTTTCATTTGAACGTGAAATAAAACTCCGTCCTTCATCTACATAAGCACTAACAAATGGATGTTCATACAGATTACCTGCTTTGTAACCATAACTTTTGACAGTATTGAAAATTATTGGATTAATCTCTACTGTAGTGACATCTTGACTTCCACTGACAAGTGACGCAACAACATCTCGTCCACCTCCAGAGCCAATTATCAATACTTTTGGATTCTCTTTTGCTGAAAAAGGAAGATATTGCATCCAAGAAGATAACTCATTCAAAGAATTTACATCCCCATCCCAAGAAATTATGTTGGTTCCTGCACCACCATCAATGAAAATTTTTGCAACTAAACCTTCACCTTCACATTGTGAAGGGTTTTGATCAGTAGCTACAAAATCAGAAATGCAGTCACCAGAAATTCCTTCAACAACATCAATTCGAGAAAAAGAATTCCATTCTGTTTTAACTATATGTGACCCTGTATTCTCTCTTAGAAATATGGGCATATCTTTTTGTGCGGTTGGATCCGTAGGAATAGCAAAAATTTGGGTGACATCATTAATGTAGATTAATGATGATGCAAACACAATAAATCCAATTGATATAATGATCTTCTTGTTATTTTTAGATACAATAGAAAATATAGTTGCGCAAATTGCAGATAGCAAGCCAACAACAAGTGTAGTTCCTTCCCCCCCAATCATTTGTAAAAGAAAAACCACCAAAATCGCACCTAAAGATGCACCTATCAGATCTGCAGCATATAATCGTCCTGCAACATTGGCAAAGGCACTAAATGCTGCAGAAATTATAATTCCTACAAAAAAGAATGGAATTGCAAAAAGGAACATGTACAATGGTAGATAAACAACTTGCGAGGCAAGAGAATGCATCACATAAAGTATCAGTGGTAGAATAACCACAATGCCAATAGAAGATGCAATAGTAAGATCCCCTGCCCAGTTTTCTTTGATCTTTTTTAATCGATAATGTATTAAAAGTCCTGAAGACCCTAAACCAATCAACGCAATAGAAATTGCAACAAATGCAAAATGATACCAAATTGCAGCAGAAAATATTCTCGTAATTGCAATTTCCAGAATTATGCCCGATAATGATGCAAGAAATATGCCTGAAAATAATATTCTACGATTAACAAATGATGGAATTATACCTAGATAAGACAACAGAAGATTTCATAAATTCAGGAATATGATTCTTTTAGATGAATTTTTTGTTAATTATTTACTATATTTATCTAGAAAAATGAGTTGGTACTGAAAATAACTCAGATTCAAAAAATTAATCGCCCTCAGAATCAATAACGAATTGAAATAGACTATTTTTGAAAACATAGGGAATTTCCCAAGAGCGCATCTACCAACTAACACCAACATTTCAAATACCCTACTCTCTAAATCTGAAAACAGCTAATGTTAGTCAACATTTTGAATCTAAAGTAATAATAATTAACAAAGACCAAAAGATGTTATGAAGATAAAATGCCCAAAATGCAAAGAAGACGCAGAATTGGCAATTGACTTTTCTGTTGTAAAATGTGGTTCATGTGATTTTGATATGAGTTATGGAGAATATGTTAAATTTATTGCACATAATGAATCGAAATATTCAGATATTCTTGGAGATTATACTGGAAGTACAGAGGGGCATACTTCAGGATCATTAGATGAATGGGATTAACAATATTGTGAAATCATTCATCAGATTGAAATAATTAGTTCAAATATCTTCTAGAGATCAATTGGAATTTTTATTAGAAAATATACTTAATCTTGTAGGATTTTTGGTAGGATTGGCAATTGGAGTGATGTCAATAATAGGATTTAGGAATACTGGAAGTCCAACATTGTTCAGATTATCAATTGCATTTTTATCAATTAGTTTAGGATTTTTTGTAATATGGACGGGTTATACAATAGAAGACTTTGTAATAAAATCTGGAAACATAGAAAGATGGGTACAAACATTAGGAATTGCAATTCAAACAATAGGATATTTTTTCATTGCATTTTCTCACAGCATAAAATCATTTTTTCCAAAATCAAGTTATTTTAGATCAGTTGGAATTTTACCATTATTCCTAGTTTCTTCAGTTCAATTGGAGCACATTTTCAGATCTGTCTCATTCATTTTATTAGTATACGGTGCAATTGAAACAATGTTATCATATTTTGAAAATAAGAATAAAGGAGCCATTTCAGTTGGTGTCGGGTTGGGACTTTTAGCATTGGGTGAATTTTTAGGATGGTACTCTTTTGTATTTCCAGAATCAATATTATACACAGCATCAGTGACAATCAAAATTGGAGGACTAATAGCATTATTCATTCCAGTAAGCAAAGTACCATTAACTAAGATAAAATTTGATGGAGATTTTGAATGATTTAGACATAGGCTCAAAAAAATAGAAATTGAAGAATTGTCAAATTCTTTTATCTTTTTAGTATATTGAAAAATATCAACGTGCTCTCATAGAAACTAGAAATATATCATATTGAGGAAATGACTGAATACAGAACACATATGAAAATTATTGGAGATATTCTGTCAACAACTAGAGATGATCTACGAGATGAAGACGGTGCAACAGTAACATATCTTATTAGAAAAGCAAATATTTCACATTCAAGAATTTCTAGAATTCTAAAAACCCTAGTATCGCAAGGACTTTTAGAACAAATAGAATCTCAAGGTTCAAACAAATATAGAATTAGTCAAACAGGTAGAGAATTTCTTCAGGCATACAAAACATTTACAAATTTTGCAGATAATTTTGGATTAAATATTTAGGATTCTTCGTCAAATTCATCATCAAAATCATCTTCAAATTCTGTATCTTCATAATCAGAAGGTTTAGACATATTTCACAAAAATAACATCATACTATTAAAAACATATTCAAAAGTAATGATAATTAAACAAAAAAATGGAATTAGATATGAAAATTAAATACGATCAAGAAGAAATTGAAAAAGCATTAGAAATAATCAATCGTAGAGGGATTGTAACTTATCCAACCGATACCGATTATGGAATATGATGTAATCTCCATAGCAATGAAATAGTAAAAAAATATAATGTAAATTCTAGAGATAATACTAACCCATTACCAGTTTTAGTTTATTCAGTAGAGATTACAAAAAGAATATTACTTTTAGAAAAATTTACAGAAAAAATTATTGAAAAATTTTGGCTAGAGCCAATTATAATAATTTTAAAATTAATAGACGAAAAGTTGAAAAAGTCATTATTTTTAAATGACAAAATTGCCATCAGAGTCCCAAATCATAAATGTATTTTAGAAATATTGGAGAAATATAATTTTCTAGTAGGTAGAAATACAAATATTTCAGGGCATCCATCATTTACAAACCTGGAGGAATGTTGTAGAAATATACATGATTATGATATTTTTGTTGATGTGGAAGAAATTAGAAGTAAAACAGAATCAACAATAATTGAAATAGAAAATAAAAAGAACAGAATTATTCAAGAAGGTTCTTTGACTAGAGCGGAGGTTTTAGAAGTATGAATTTAATAGTTACATGTGCTAGACATCTTGAACCAGAAACTGAAGAAGAATTAAGAAATATTTTAAAAGAATATGGAGACTCGGATGCAAATATCATAGTTACAAATATGTCAGGAATTTTGACTGCCGAAACAAAACTTGATCCTGTTGACGTAGTAAAGAAAATGAAAGAAATGCTCTTGGATGAACCATGGAGCATCAGATATTGCTTAAGAATCATACCGATTCAGAGAATTGTTGAAACAAAAATTGAAGAAATAGAAAAAATAATCATTGAAGATTCAAAGCAAATTTTAGATACAGAAACCTATAGAATTTCAATAGAAAAAAGAAATTCGAACATATCCAGCCAAGAAATTATTTCAAGAATTGCAAATAAAATAAAAAATAAAGTATCACTTGAGTTTCCTGACAAAATTATTTTAATTGAGATATTAGGAAACAAGACAGGGATTTCTGTATTAAAAAAAGCTGACATACTAAGTGTTGAAAAAACTAAACGTAGTATGTCAGAATAGAGTTGCTGCTTTTTCTATCAAAATATCTTCTAAAGGGTTTTTAGAATGAACAACATCAAGTTGTTTTTTAGTAATTTTGAAATATTTTTTAAGAAACAAGTCATTTTTTTTAACAAATAAATTTACAGATATCGATGACAGATCTGCATATAATGAATCTAAAAATTTTTTATTTCCAATAGCTATCAAGATAAAATTGGATTTAGGTTTTATTCCAACTGTCATTATTGCATCAGATATTTGGTTTGTCAATGCAAATCGCATCAAAATATCAGTCTCAAGTTTATTTGAAAGTAAGATATTGTTTTTTTTAGATTCAAGAGACAGAGACAAGATTTTTTTTAAATGATACGAATTCATAATAAAGCTGTTTGAAATAGCTTGAAGTTGAATTTTTGGGTATTTTTTTCTTAAATCATCAATAAATTTTACGTCAATTGTTGCTTGACCTTTTATTTCAATTACTTGAATTTGTTTTGAGGATATTTGGAAAGTGAATTTTTTTGATGCACCCCCATGAATAACTGGAATTATACTTACAAGATCATTATTTCGTATCATTGTAGATTTACCATCCATAGCAGATGAATCTATGCCATTTACTGCGATTAGGATATTTTCAACATCCATCTTTGGTGAATTAATAGGTTTGAGTTCTAACAACAGTTTCAATAATTCTTGAATAGAAATATCAGATTTATCAATTTGTAAAGTTTCTCTTAGAAAAGATTTTTTAGCACCGCCTACTAGTTTTACAATAATCATTCTAACCTAATTGGAAATTATAAAATTAATATTTAATTGATTATTCTATTGTCTTTTCTTCAGGTGTCGCTTCTGTAACAGTTTCAGGTGTCGCTTCTGTAACAGTTTCAGGTGTCGCTTCTGTAACAGTTTCAGGTGTTTCTAATGAAATTTGTTCATTTGTTTGTTCTTCAATGCGTGAAGATTCAATTCTAGATTGTTTGAATTTTTCTTCTCGAATCTCTTTTTTAATAAATTTTGTAATATAACCAGCTATTTCATTTTTCAAACCCTTGGAGCGAATGATAGAAACTTGATCAAGAACCTTTTTGTTATTAGCAAAATCTTCACCAAATTTAGATTTATGATCTACTAAAAGCTCGTATGAAAGACGTTTGATTCTATCCAATAATTATTTTAAGAATGAGGGTATTTTATACCTATATTCCAAGGAATGAATTTGTATTTTTTTCTAACAATAAAGTCATTTCATCAAATGTTTTTCCCAGAATTTTTGAGGCGCAGAAGATCACGCTTGGGATAAAGGTAATTTGCCCAGATTTCATTTCAAAGCATTTCGAAAATTTTACAGGGCCATCAGTTTCAACAAGAATTTTTGATTCATCTGTAATGGAGGCCAAAAGTTGTTTATCATTTGCATAAACCATAACAGGGCCATAAGACACAAAAAATCCCATGTCCATTGCTTTGCGTAGTTGTTTTTTGCCACCATCAAACCAATGAAGCAAGGCATGTTTGGTGCTATAGGATGTCATTATTTCAAAAATATCATCAAGGCTTTTTCTTGAATGAATGGAAATGGGTTTGTTAAATTTTTCCCCATAGGACAACAATGTTTCAAAAACATGTCTTTGTCTTTTAGCATCATCAGTATTGTGTATATAAGTAGGGTCTAATCCAATTTCACCAATTCCAGAAAGATATGCACGGTTATGTTCTATCAATGTAATCATTTTTTCAAGATCATCATTGGCACATTCTGGATGAATTCCAATAAAAGGCAAAACAAGATCACTTTGTTGTGCCAACTTTAGAGTTTGGAAAGAATTTTCAACATCCATTGATACACAACATGCTTTAATTTTCAAATATTCCATTTCCTTTAAAATAAATTTCATATCAGGGCCATATGCAGGATCTGACAAGTGTATGTGAGAATCAATATACCATATCATTTTCTTTATCAATTCTTAAAATAGTCTGTATAAATCGATTCCTTGGTGATATTTTTTCACTCATTATCTTTTTTCGGAAAAAACTAGAATAGATTTCATGAGATCATCAGAACTTGGATTGTCTGCAATGTATAGGATTTTGAAAAAAGCAGGTGCTGAAAGAGTTAGTGATGAATCAGCAGATGAATTAAGAAGAGTGATTGAAGAGATTGCAGATAGTATCGCAAAAAGTGCAGTCGAGATGTCTTCGCATGCAGGAAGGAAAACAGTAAAAGGAGAAGACATAAAGTTGGCTTCAAAACCATTTAACAAATTCTAATCTAAAGAGTTTAATTGTTCATTTTGTGTTTTTTAAAACGGTACTCTGGCAGAACGGTTATGCGTGAGCCTGCAAAGCTTATACAAGGGGGTTCGACTCCCTCGGGTACCTTATTCTACAATCACTTGTCCCCTCATCCAAGGATGAAGAGTGCAAAAATAATCATATGTTCCAGACTCATCAAAAGTAAAATAAAATGATTCAAATGGATCTAAATGGCCACTGTCAAAAAGTTCAGTAGGCTCGTCGTAAAAACCAGAAGTCACACTATGAAATGCAGAGTCTTGATTTACCCATGTTACTTGTTTCCCTTTCTCAATGACAATTGAGGATGGAATGTAGCAAATATCTTGTACCTCGCATCCTGGACGTGAAACTTTTGTAGGCATTATAACATCACCTTCTACAACTAAATCAGATGTTTCAGTATTTTTTTTATCGGAATTACTTGATATAGATAGTACCAAAATTACAATTAAAACGATAACTATGCTCATTATAACAATCTTTTTTATCAAAACATATCACATCCAAAATAGAGTTATTACATAATTACCAAATTCTCTAAATATATAACATACTAGAAAGTTCAATTGACTCACAACGAAAAAGGATTATTAGAGTACATTCCAGGTTCTCATACACTTCTAGTACAAAAAAATTCTAGTCCACCCCTAGAAGGATTTGCTGAAAATATTCGAGGAAGTATTCACGAATATGCCGAAAATTCAAAAAGTGATGTTGAAAAAGGAAACAATTTCCTTCAATGGATTTTAACAAGAGTTTTTGAGGCAACAGAGGATGATGCAGCTGATGCTATTGTTGATGGAGCAAATGATCTCGGTATAGATGCATATCTGCCAGTGGATTTTTCAGATAACACAATTAGATTATTCCAATCAAAATATGGGACATCTCATTCATTAGAAGCAATTGCAAAATTCAAAGAAGATGCAAAACGATTACTAACAAAAGACGTTACAAAAATGAGACCAGAGTTGGCTCAGCTTGTTACAAAAATTAAAGAAAAAAATCTAAAGATAAAGTGTTGTTATGTCACTGATCAGAAAGTAGAATACAAAGACGAAGTAGTTGAAATCATAGATGAAGAAAGAATAATTCAAAAACTGTGGGATCGAATCAAAAAACCAGCAGCAGGTAAAAAATCATCAATTAAACTAGAGAGAATGCTTAGACATGAAAATACAATTTTAGGTATTTTAAAATTACGAGAATTAACGGAATTTGTAAGTAAGAGTAGAGATTATGTTTTTGAATCAAATATCAGACAATGGATGCAATTCAAGACTACAGTCAATAAAGGGTTAAGAGAAACATTACAAAGTAATCCAAATAAATTCTTTTTTTATAATAATGGAATTACTATTGTAGTTAGTGACTTTATAGAGTTAGGGGAGAATCTGATTGAGCTTCATGCACCTCAAATTGTTAATGGAGCCCAAACATCAAATTCAATTCTTGATCATTCAAAGAGAACGAAAAATATGGATGGTTCTATGACAGTCACTATAATCAAAGCAGATGATGAACAAGAACAAAACAATATTACAAAATATAGGAATTCTCAAAATTCTGTAAGAGGGAAAGATCTTGTTTCTTTAATGGATTTTCATAAATCAATTAAATCACAATTAAGAAATTGTGGTTATTTTTATGAAATTCAAGCAGGTTCTTTTGATAGCAAATCAAAGTCAAAACAATGTGAATATGAAGGAGATTTAATTTACAACAATTATCTTCCAGATAATCATAAAAAAGTAATTGTTGCTAAAGATGCAATCCAATCACTAGTTGCAGGAATTGAACAAAGGCCAACAGAAGCATACAGTTCACCAGCTCAGTTTCTTCCAAGAGGAAGTAAATACGACGATATCTTTAATGACAATCTAAAAGATGATTACAGACTTTTACTTTATCCATATCTTGTCAAAGAATTTGCAAAAAAATCATTAAAATATGGAAAACAAGGAGGGCATAAAACGAAAAGATATGCAACATTATTTTTTGTGGCAGTTTATTTTAGAATTCTCCATAAGAAAATTCTTGAATCAAAAGGAGATTATAAAGGCGATATTAGAAAATTGGAGCCTATTTTTCGTAGTTTCAAACTGAATTACAGGATTTTAAAGATTACGGATGTAATTGTAACTAAATTTCTTGAGGATACGGTAGTAGATGATGAAATTGAATTGGCCAACACCAAACATAATTTTTTCTCCCAACATGTTTGGAATGATACAATGTTGCGTGTAATTGATAAAAAAATCAGACAAGAAGATGATGAGATCGTATCATTAAAAAAACTAGCAAATAGCTTATTTTAATTTAAGGCAGAAGTCCAACCAAGTAAAAATCTTGCAGGAGGTTTACATTGGTCAGACCATCTACCTAAATTCAATAAAACCCAGTGATATTTAACATAATTATCATTATTTGTATTTTCTACGAGAATGTTTTTTATATTGATTAAAAAGAACATAAGCACCTTGGTTTCAAAAGAAAAATGCGCTATTTGTAGTGAAAAAATCCAACTCCGTTATAATCCCATGGATGAATGGGGGATAGAAGGTTTGATTTGTGGAAATTGTTATTCAAAAAAAATTAACGAACATTATCCAGGAGAACATGTTAGAGTAAACAAACATTTGGATTAGATTTTTTTGGATTTTGAATATTTATTTGTATTAAGACAATTCCATGCAAGCGGATCATCTTTCACATCTTTTTCTTCTAAGAATTTAATGTCAGTTATTGTTTTTTTTCGTTTCAATAAATTTACTTGAAAACTAGAAAATTGTTTACAGTCACATCTATTGAAAAGACATGCAGCGTTATCATTCTCATCATGATCTTGGGCTTCATGACTGCAATTACACAAAGCATCTTTTTTTACATCACTAAGTGATTTTTTTGCATATACCCCCAATCTGAGATATGCTTCACCACCATGTCCCTTCTTAAATCGTTCATAATTTTCAGACTTTAACAATACTTTAAAAAATGATAAATTGGTTTCAGGTTTTTGAGAGTCTGAACCCATTATGAACCAATAATCATCATCGATTTCTACGAATCTGATTTTAATGGATGGATCTACCCACCAATGAATTGTATCATGCCAAATAGATGCAGACTCTTTTTGGTAAGTAAACAAAGGAACCACATTCATTCTAAGGTCATAATATCGATAAGCAACACCTACAAAGTCATCAAACCAAGTAATGGAAGATTGAGAAGGCAATGCAGACAGATCAGCCTAGAGCTTATTTATCTGATCTGAATGAGTGGTAATACCCTTATATCTGAGTTTGAGAGATTATACCTATGGTATCATATAGAACCAGTATGCAGATAGTTGCAGACTTGCTTACTGTTACTGAACAGTCTGGACAGGAAGGTATCAAAACGACTTCACTTCTAACAAAGGCAAATTTATCTCATTCAAGATTATCTAAATTCTTACAGAATTTAACCGGTGCAGGATTAATTAACAAAATTGAATTTGACGGAAAGAATACTTTTGTAATTACACCAAAAGGAAGACAGTACTTGGAATCTTATGCAAACTTTTCCAGTATTGCAGAATCATTCGGATTAGAACTTTAAACTCTATTTTCTTGATCTTCTTCTAGCATTAGCTTTTTGTCTTTCTTTTTTTTCTTTATAGGAGCTATAAACTAAAATGATGATTATTCCTGCAATAGCTGCATAAAATAGTGGAATAAGAGGTGGATCTCGGAACTTTCCCGAAGATGGTTCAACAAATGCTAAAGGAATAGTTACAACCATAAAGATCAATATTATTAGAAGGTATTTATCCACAAATCAAATTATTTACAAAACCATATATCTTTTTGAAATTACATAATGACAATATAAGATGGTAAAATTACTTGAAATGATAGGATTAGTTCTTGTAGCAATTATGTCGCTAGGGTTTGTAGGATTATTCGAATCATATGGAATAAAAAATGGTACATCAGAATTGTTTTGGGGATGTGCAGGAGCTACACTTTTGATAATCATATACAGAAAAATGAAAAGAAAACAAGAAGAAACTGAAGAGTAAAAATATTTTAAAAATTACCAAGTGATCAGTCATCATTCAACCGACAGATCTATAAAGGACGATTAAACGTAATTTACAAGGAGAACATGGCAGAACAATCAAAACAATGGTGGGAAGGTTTAGGAAAAGAATTAGAAATAGATATTGAAACCTTAGACGAATAAAAAGTTTAAACAATTATAAAATTTTTACAAATTAAAGCCTCGAACGGGATCTGAACCCGTGACCTAACGCTTACGAGGCGTTCGCTCTACCAGGCTGAGCTATCGAGGCACTTTTTGGTTGAGCCATTAGAGTTAATAAAAAGCCTTTCTGATTCACGGTAAATGAAGAAGACAATCTCTGGAATCAGAGGAATTTTTGGGGATGATCTTAATCTAAAAGATGTACTTGAATTTTGCAATAATTTCTCTACTTTGGTTGATTCAAAAAAATGTGTAATAGGTAAAGATACCAGGCCATCAGGTCCAATGATGATGAAAACTGCAAGTGCATCTCTGATGAATAACGGAATTGATGTTTATAATTTGGGAACAGTACCAACTCCTGTTGTTTTTAGAGAAGCAAGAAAATATGGTGCAGGCGTAATAATTTCTTCATCACACAATCCACTTGAATGGAATGGAATGAAATTCATCATAGAGGGTAGAGGTATCAACGAGAATGAATTACCACAAATAATTGAACACCAAGATGTATCAAAATCAGAGATAGGAACAGAGAAAGAAGTAAAGTCATCATATATTGAGGATGCCAGGAAAATCATAGGGTATATTGAGAATCCTCCAGATGTGGTAGTTGATATAGGTGGAGGGGCGGCCAGGGACTTTGCACCAGAACTGCTAAGGAGTTTAGGTTGTAAAGTTGATGTGATAAATGCAGATCTTCATGGATGTACCAGAGGACCAGATCCAACTGCAGACACATTATTAGACTTGACAGAGGCATCAAAGAAAAAAGACATTGGATTTGCATTTGACTTGGATGGAGACAGACTAGTTGTTGTAAGAAACGGTAAGAAACAGATACCAGATGTAACATTGGGGCTAGGTGTTGCAAGGTCACTCGATTTAGGATACAAGAATTTTGTCTTGAGCATAGATACGAGTGTTTCAGTAGAGAAGTTTATCAAAGAAAAAGGAGGAGTAGTACAGAGATCCAAGGTTGGAGAGGCAAATGTGATTGACCTCATGATTCAGAGTAATTCTCAAGCAGGTGGTGAAGGAAGTAGTGGAGGTTTCATCTTACCGGAGTTTAATTATTGTCGGGAAGGCATTCTAACTAGTGGGCTTATTGCTTCAATGTTAGGAGATACAAAATTCAACGAAATATTAGACTATATGGAAAGTTATCATCAAATCAGGGAAAAAACATCAGTTGATGCAGACTATCATGACAGGGTAGTGCAAGAAGTAAGATCACAATTTGCAAAAGAATATTCTGAAACAAACACGATGGATGGAGTAAAGGCAATAATTGATGAGGACAGTTGGGTTTTGATAAGAAAGTCAAACACAGAAGACATCATTAGAGTTTCAGCAGAATCAAATGACGAAGAAAAATGCAAGACGATTGTTAAAGATACACTACAACTTGTAAAAGAATGCTATGACAAAGTTAGATGAAGATACAATTATCAAAATCTTTCAAGACAAGTTTAACAAAAAGAGATTTACTTCTGAAGATGTCGAATTTTTCCAATTGGGCAAAAACAAGATAGTTATAAAATTAGATACGTTTGTTCAAAGCACAGACATTCCGCCAAAAATGAGACTAGAAGATGCAGCACGAAAAAGTATTGTTGCATGCGTTAGTGATTTTGCAGCAAAGGGAGTCAAACCAGAGTTTGGAATTATTTCAGTCAACCTTCCAAAAAAAATCAAACAAGACAAAGTAAGAGAAATTGCAAATGGTTTCCAAAAAGCGTCAAAGGAATTTGGAATTACAATTTTGGGAGGAGATACAAATTCTGGGAAGGAGATTGTGTTTACTGTCTGTATTTTTGGAAAGGCAAAAAAGATTGTAAAAAGGCAAGGGGCAAAAAAAGGGGACATCATCATTGTCACAGGGCCATTTGGATATACATCTGCAGGTCTAGACATACTTTTGAATAAGAAAAGAATGAAAGGGAAATTTGCTGTAAAGGCAATTCAATCAGTACTAAGACCTAAACCCAAAATTGAATTTGGTTTAAAAAATGCAACATATTTTTCATCCTCAATGGATTCTAGCGACGGACTATCCACAACACTCAATGAAATGGCTGCTCAGAGCAAAAAGAGATTCATCATAGAAAATGCACCACATTCAAAAGAAACAGAGCAATATGCAGAATCTCAAAAATTGAAATTGAATAATTTGGTATTCAATGGTGGTGAAGAATATGAAATTGTGTTTACTATATCCCCAAAATACTTGGAAACAGTACGAAAAAATGCAAAAATACTCAAAACTCCAATAATTGAGATAGGGCATGTAGAATCAGGAAAGGGAGTATGTCTAAACAGAAACAATGATCAAATTGAAATTATTGATCGGGGTTGGAAACACTTTAGATAATTATTCACCATATGTGATATCTCGTTCTACATTATTGGCAATTTTAATAATAGAATCAGCTGGAAGTACTGCCACACACTCTTTCATCCACATATCATCCAAGTATAGAATTCTCTTCATGTCGCTTTCAGGAAGATCTTCAGGATTTGCTGCAGGATAGATCACATGCATCTTATAGCCTTCATTTGCAATCTGCTGACATTTTTTCTCCAAAGGAGACAATTCTTCTACATCAGTACTCATAAATTGAAAAAAAGATGATCCAAGCAAAGCGGCTACCACTGCAACGCCTATTGTCAGAAAAAGAATTGAGGCCAATAACAAAAACACAATGAAATAGTATATGAATAATCATCAAATAATCTCCAAGGACCAAACTAGACTGAAAAAATCAATGTTTTTTAAACCCTTAAGGTGTGAGTAGACATTGTCAGAAATAGAAGCTCAGGTTGAAGAAGTTTCAGTTGAAGAAGCAAAAGAATCTGTTGAAGAGATAGAAACTGAGGCTGAAGTAGAAATCAAGGCTCAACCAGAGGTTAAGAAGGAAGCACCTGACAAATGGGGCATTGCTCATATTTACAGTAGTTACAACAACACAATTATTCATATGACTGATCTAACTGGCGCAGAGACCGTGGCCATCAGTTCAGGAGGAATTCATGTTAATGCTGATAGATATGAATCATCACCATTTGCTGCGATGAAGGCTGCAAATGCTGTTGTTGAATCTGCAAGAACGAAAGGATTTACAGGATTTCACATAAGAGTTCGTGCAGTAGGCGGAGTAGGTTCCAGAGTACCAGGCCCCGGAGCACAAGCTGCAATCAGAGCTTTGGCAAGAGGAGGATTTAAGATTGGAAGAATTGATGATGTAACACCTATTCCTCACGATACCACTAGAAAGAAAGGTGGAAAAAGAGGAAGAAGAGTTTAGTCAGTTAATTTTATTTTAACATTACAACCTCTAGAAAGAAAATAATCGGTCATAAATTTAACAAATTTTTGTGGTTGATCAGTCCATTGATATTTTTCTATCATGTCAGAAAATTTTTCTTCAATACCAGTTTGTAATTCAGGTTTAAAAGCCAATTTAAAAAATGTCCATCCAAATTTTGTTGATGGTTCGCCAAGGACATATCCATTATAGCATCCTAGAAGACTTTCTATGTGTGAAAGAGATTTTTTTATAGATAGGAGATCATCAATGTAATTTTTTGTTCCAATTTCTAAAACAATATTCATAATTCATCACTATTTGCAGATGAGTTTTTACTAAGTTTATCACTTAATGACACAAATTTTCCGTCTTGCTCAACATTGATTTTAGTTTCCATTCTTACGTTGAGACCAACTGATCTAAACAACATCAATAACTTTCCACCATCAATAGTTTCATTTATTTCACCAGTCTTGATTAACTCAAATAATTTTTCTACAACAATTTTTGTTTCGTTTGGAAACTGGGATTCAGCATTTTCTAAAACTTCTAATCCTCTAAATCCAAGAATATTTACAAGTGAAGTACGAGGATTAACAGAGATTTTCTCCTTTGGTGATTCAGTAGATTCTTTTTTCTCTCTTGAAGAAATATTTTTTTGCATTTCAGCTAATCGTTTTGCCTTTAATCTTTCCAGTTCAGAATCTTCTTCGCTCAACCTTTAATCACACCGATAGGCACTAACCTTGCTACTTTTGTGGCTATTCCCAGATTATGAGATACATTAACTACAGCATCAACGTCTTTGTATGCTTGAGGAGTTTCTTCAACAACTCCATCCCTTGTCAATGCTTTGATAAAGATCCCCTGATCATTAAGAGATTTTTTTACATCATTTTCAGTGTAATTTCTTCTAGCTTTGGATCTAGACATGGTCCTTCCAGCACCATGAGCAGTAGAACCAAAACTCAAATTCATTGAATTGGGCTTACCCAATAAAATCCAGCTTGAAGTTCCCATTGAGCCAGGAACCAAAACAGGTTGACCCAGATTACGATAAGTGGAAGGAATTTCATCGCGGTTTGCAGGAAATGCTCTAGTCGCACCTTTTCTATGCACGACAAGTTTTCTTTCTGCTCCATCAACTTTGTGCTTTTCTACTTTGGCAATATTATGAGCAACATCATAAACTAATTTCATATCAAGATCAGATTCTGATTGATTAAATACACGTTCAAAAGAATTTCTAGTCCAGTGAGTGAGCATCTGTCTATTACTCCATGCAAAATTTAATGCTGCAAACATTGCTTTTCTATAGGATTCACCTTCTTCAGAACTGTTTGGCACACACGCAAGTTCTCTATCAGGTAAATCTATACCATATTTTTCCATTGCTTGTTCCGAAACTCTGAGATAATCACTACACACTTGATGCCCAAAACCTCTAGAGCCACAATGAATCAAAACAGTAATGGTCCCTTCTTTAATTCCCATTCTGTTTGCAGCTTCTTCATCATGAATTTCTGCAACCTTTTGTACTTCTAGAAAATGATTTCCAGAACCTAAGCTACCAAGTTGAGGTGCACCTCTTTTTCTTGCTTTATCAGAAACTTTGTTGGGATCAGCATTTTGAATTTGGCCATTTTCTTCACAAACATCTGAGTCATTTGATGAACCATAACCATGATCAATTGCCCAGTTTACGCCTTTTACCAAAACCTCATCAAGTTCTGAATGACTGAGTTTCACTGCACCCTTAGAGCCAACACCGGAAGGAATTGAGCTGAACAGATCATTTACAAGATCTTTTAGTTTAGAACGAACTGTTTGTTCATTTAAATTTGAACGGAGTAGTCTCACACCACAGTTGATGTCATATCCGACGCCTCCAGGACTAATCATTCCTTCTTCTGCATCCATTGCAGCTACACCGCCAACTGGAAAACCATAACCTTCATGCCCATCAGGCAAAACGACACTATGACCAACTATTCCAGGAATTGATGCGACATTTCTTGCTTGCATGATTGTCCTATCAGACAGCATTTTTTGTAATAATGGTTCATCAGCGTAAATTCTAACAGGCACTTTCATTCCAAGATTGGAGTCAGATTCAATTTCATATTGATTTTCTCCGATTTTTTTCGGGGCAGCAGAAGACATGAGTATGGGTAAAAATTCCTTCCAATCCAATTTAAATCATCAGAAGAATAGAAAAAGAAATCGAGTGATCTACCAAACATGAAATTTATGATCTAATTTATCTAGGATAAAATAGTTTGATTGTACGTGGTAAGAAAAAAGCTAACTGATAAAGAAATTGAAAAACAGAAAGAAGAGCAAAAAGTTAGAGTGGAAGCATCTCGTGCTGCCAGAAGAAGTGGAAAAAGTATCAAACCAGAAGGCAAGATAACAAAATCAAAGGCAAAGGCAAAAGAAGCCAGATCATCAAAAAAGATTGCTGCGGTGAAAAAGAGAACGAGAAGTTAGAAGTTATTTCAAAGTTTTTGAAACAAACATGTTTTGAATCTAAATATTAATGAATCCAATATTTTTGTAGTGATATACTCATGAAGTCTGTACAAGAAATTGAAGAATATCGGAAAGAAATCGAAAAAAGACTAGCAGAAACTGAATCAATGAATGCCATAAAGTATTATCAAGGAGTTCTAAAAGCACTCGATTGGGTAATTACTGGCATAGATGTTTAAAATCCAGGCTTTTTACTGTTTTTTCACTATTTTACAACTAGTATGGGTTTCTTTGATTTGTGAAGTACATAATTAGATGTACTACCAAGAAAGATCTCTTTTACGGCACCCATTCCTCTGGATCCAATTACAATAAGATCAAAGTCGTGTTTTTCTGCAACTTCAACAATTCTTTTTCCATCATCGCCATAGGATATCCTATCAAAGAATAAAATTCCTTTTTGTGCAGCCTTTAATTTTGCTTTTTTCATAATTTTTTGGGCGTGTTCCAATAGAATTTTCTCTAAAGGGGTTATTGGTTCATTAGTTCTAGGTTTAACAATTCCTATCACATACAAACCAGTAACTGTTGCATGAGATTCTCTAGCCATATGAATAGCAACATCAAGACCTCGAAATGAATTAGCTGAACCATCTAATGGAACAAGAATTTTCTTAATTTTAATTGCCATAAGTAAAATTAGGTAATTTTCAATTTAAAAAGTCGATTGAGATTATCTGGTATGATTTTCAAGTTTGATATTCTAAAAGAGTATAAAATATCCGATAACAGCTATACTAAATTAGCAAATGGAAAATGCTAAAACTATCACGGTCGCAGATGTAATGACAAAATCGGTAATTTCGGTAGATGCGTCAATGACAATTAATGAAACTGCAAAAATGATGGAGGATGCAAAAGTAGGTGCAGTCATCGTCATGGAAAATAATACACCCGTAGGAATAGTAACAGACAGAGATTTTGCCGTAAAGGTTGCAGCTCACGCATATGAAATTTCTACCCCCATAAAACAAATTATGTCATCTCCATTATTATCAATTAATTCAGACGAATCAGTGAGGAATGCTGCAGACTTGATGCATGAAAGGGAAGTAAGAAAATTGCCAGTGATTAGTGATGATAAAGTAGTTGGAATTATAACTGCAACAGATATTGTTAATTTGTTGGCAGTTTGCGTTGAAGAAGATATGAGAGACATGTATTTTCATTCTGTAGCAAAAATTTTCACAAATTATAGTCCATATAATTGAGAGATCATGGTAATACATATTATTGTATTAGTAGGGATTCCAATTTTACTAGGAATTGCATATGTAACTCCATTTGATCAGTCTGAAGTAGAAAAAGAGATCATTCCAGAAGAGCCAGATGTTAGCATTCTGTATTTTATTTTAGTGGGAATATGGACACTTTATTTGTTCAAAATTTTATTTCAAATAAAAAAAGGTACTTTTAAGACTACTCAGAGATACTAATATGAATACAGCCCCTTATTGGAACAAAAAAGTGTGTACTGACTGTAAGAGAATGAAATGTCAAAAGGGATGCCTTTGTGATTGTCATGAGTTACGAGATAGAATGAATTAAAATTTTACAAGTAGATTTATTTTCCTTGTAAAAAGAGGAAGAAATGTTGGGAATTTTACCTATTGACAGTGGTCGTTATGGCACCAAAGAGATGATGGATATTTTTAGTGAACAGAGAAAAGTGAATTATCAGTTAGAGATAGAAGGTGCTGCTGCAATTTCCCAAAGCGAGATAGGAATGATCTCAAAGAGTGCAGGTAAAGAAATCTTCAAAGCTGCAAATTCTGGAAAGATTACTGCAAAGAGAATCAAGCAGTTAGAAGCAAAAAGTGATCATGACACTGCAGCTTTAGTAGAATCATTAAGTGAGAAATGCAGTAAAAATGCTAGACCGTGGATACATTATGGATTAACAAGCAATGATTTAGTAGATACTAGTAATTCAATGCAAATGCGAGATGCATTGAAAATCATCGAACCAAAAGTTGCAAAGATGGCATCAATTCTTGCAAAAAAAGCAGTAAAACATGAAAAGATTCCAGCTGTGGGACGAACTCATGGTCAACATGCAAGCATCATATCGTTTGGGTTAAAATTCGCAAATTGGGCTGCAGAAATGGCAAAACATGTAGAAAGAATAGAAGAGATAAAGAAGAGAATTTTGATTTGTAAAACACTAGGTGTTGTGGGTACAGGTTCCTTAATGGGCGCAAAATCACTTGATGTACAAAAGAAAGTATCAAAAAGATTGAGATTATTCCCAGCAGAAGTAACAACACAAGTTGTTCCAAGAGAAAGATATGCTGAATACGTATTTGAATTGGCATTAATCGGTTCCACTTTGGAAAAAATTGCAATAGAGATTAGAAATTTACAAAGAACAGAGATAGGAGAAGTTGCAGAACAGTTTAAAAAAGGACAAATGGGAAGCAGTGCAGTTCCGGTAAAAAGAAATCCAATTAAAAGTGAGCGAGTGTCATCATTATCTAAACTAGTAAGAAGCCAAGTTGCAGTTTCATTTGAAAACATTCCATTGTGGCATGAACGAGATCTTTCAAATTCTGCCAATGAGAGATTTGTAATCCCAACAGTATCGATTTTGGTTGACGAGATGCTTGAGACTATGATTAGAATCGTTTCAAATTTGATGGTTAACGAGAAGAGAATTGTTGAGAACCTATACATCACAAAGGGCCAAATATTTGCAGAATTTGTCTTAGAAGCACTGATCAAGAAAGGCATACCAAGATTTGTGGCATACAAGGATGTCCAAAGAGTTGCATTTGAGGCAAACGACAAAGGAATTCAGTACATTGACGCAATCAAAAATGACAAGGCATTTTCTTCAAATCTAACGGACAAAGAAATCGATTCCATATTTTCACCAGAAAAACACCTAGGTGCATCTTCGGCAATCATAAAGAACGTAGAAAAATCAGTTCAAAATATGGTAAAAAAATTCATCTAGTTTTTAGCAAAGCCTTGTGAATTTTTGAACCATACTGTAATGCTTTCTTTCGTTTTATACATGAAAGTTCTGGGACATTAATTTCACTAGCCAATTTTCTAATAATATGTTTGCGATACAAATCTTCAGAATCATGGATTTTTTCAGATATGGGAATGGTTTTTGCATACTCAATGAATTTTTGGGACAATAAGGGTTGAAGGATTTTTACTCCAAATTCAGATGCAATAAGATTTACTGCTTTCATCATTTTTAATTCATTGTCTAATTTTGATTCCATAACTTTGAGAATTTGAGATTCTCCTCCAGAGAATGCTTCACGATATGCATTGTAACCGCAAAATAATTCATCTATTCCATTGGCTGTAATCACGGTATCAAGTCCCAAGGAGTTTGCAAGTTCAGAAACATAATGAAAAGCAATACAATTTTCATTCCAAGACAGATTCTTGGTTTGGATTTTTTGGTTTATTTTCGAAGATATCCTAGGAAAAGTCCCTGAATCAATTTCCAGAACATGGTGAGGGTACTGTAGAAATTCATTTACCTGTCTTGCAAATAAGATATCATGGGATTCAGGAAATCCAATAGTCAATAAGGTAACATCAAATTCCATATCTGAGCAGATTTTTGAAATCAATGTGCTATCAACCCCACCAGAAAAAGCAATTCCAATTTTCTTTTCTTTGACATTCTCTGAAATGGAATTTTTGATATTTTCAAGCAATTCTTTATTTGATTCCTCCATAACTTTTCACATCAGAAATCCCATAGAAATGTAATGAATCAATCTTTTAATTTAACATTATATCTTAAACAACATGATGCGATTATCCAAAGACGATATTGATGAAGAACTAAAGGGTCTGCCAGGATGGATGGTTGTGAATGAAAAACTTCACAAAGAATTTCAATTTGAAAATTTCAACCAGGCTTTTGGTTTTATGACCAGAGCAGCTATGGAGATTGAAAAAATGAATCATCATCCAGAGTGGTTTAACGTATACAACAGAATCACCATAGAACTAACAACTCATGACGCTGGAGGCATCACAAAAAATGATGTCAGTCTCGCCAGAATTCTAAATTCTTTGACGTAGTTGTAAATGAAGAATTTTAGGTGCACTATTACAGAATTTATATTATATCCAAAATCAGTTGACTTCACATGGCTACAAGCCCCATAATTCTAGATTCAGATTTTCGATATATCGATAAAAAAGGGAATTTACTTAAAACCAGAACAGAATTGGCAGTAGCACAAATGCTAACATTTCTTGAACAAGAATATCAATACAATCACAAGATCACATTGAAGAGTGGAAACGAAGTCTTTGTTGATTTTAAAACTGAAAAAGGATTAATCGAAATAATTGACAATGATGAAGATATTGAAAAATACAAACTAATCAAAGAAGACTTTCCTCAGGACAAGGTAATGGCAATAGGACATGCAAAATACGTTGCGCAAATAAAGGAATTACAAGATATTGTGTTTTATGATAAAACACCTCAAACAGGTTCAATATTTTTAGAAGATGCATCATTCTCATTTGATTATGCACATATCCTTCCTTTAGTTGAAAAATGCTCCATTTTACATGGACACACCTCTTCTGTAATGGTAGAACTTGTAGGACAGATGAAAGATAATTTACTTTTAGACTTTGGAGAAGCAAAAAAAATTATCAAAGAAGTTGTAAATGTATTTGATCACAAGTTTTTCATAAACAGGAGATATCTCAGAAAAGAAGATGGTTCACATTACTACATTCAGTTTGAAGGTCCCAAAGGGATGTTTGATTTACAGGTTCCAAAAAACACCACATACCTTTTAGAGGGAGAGGCAACAGTAGAGAATCTTTCAAGTGAGATTATTAAATTACTGGCTCCGAAAATGCCATCTAATGTAGAAGCTGTTGGCGTTTACATCTATGAAGGATACAACAAAGGATCCCATATCATTTCAAATATCTCAAGATAATTAGAAAATGGAACCCAAAATATCAGAAAAAACATGGAATCCAGAATTAGAAAAGGAGATTCTAAAGCAATGGGAAGATGAAAAAATTTATGATTTTACCCCACAAGAGGATAATTATACAATAGACACTCCACCACCATATCCTTCGGGCAGGCCATGGCATATTGGGGCAGCTGCTCACTATTCACAAATCGACATGATTGCACGTACGGCAAGAATGGCTGGAAAAAATGTCTATTTTCCCATAGGAATTGACAGGAATGGATTACCAGTTGAATTGTATACTGAGAAAAAACACAATATCAGAATGAGGGAAACAGAGAGGGGTGAATTTCTGAATCTCTGTAGAGAGGCACTGGATGATTTGGAAGATGAAATGATCCTCATCATGAAAAGTTTGGGAATCAGTGGCGATTTTGCAAATTATTATAGAACAGATTCAGAAGAATACAGAAGCCTCACACAGTCAACATTCATCGAATTATGGAAAAAAGGACAAGTGTATCTGGCCAACAGGCCCAACAATTACGATTGGGTTTCAGGTACAACCATTGCGGATGCAGAAATCACATACGAGGATTTGTCGACTAAACTCGTATACATGAAATTCAAAATAAAAGATACTGACAAAGAGATAATCATTGCAAGTACAAGACCAGAATTGCTTTGTGCATGTAGAACAATCATTGTCAATCCCGAAGACCAAAGATACACACAGTATATTGGACAAAAGGTAATTATTCCAATAACAAATGTCGAAGTTGAATTAAGAACACATCATTCTGCAAAGCAAGAATTCGGTTCGGGGGCAGTTATGGTATGTAGTTATGGGGATCAAAATGATGTGGTGTTATTTAGAGAATTAGAATTGGGCGAAATCGTCGCAGTTGGATTGGACGGAAAAATGACAGAAGCTGCAGGAGAATATGCGGGACTAAAACCAAAACAAGCAAGAGCAAAAATCATAGAAGACTTGGAAACTGGAGGGTTTTTAGAAAAAGTTGAAGATATCATTCACAGAACACCGATTTCGGAGAGAAGTAAGATTCCAATTGAAATTATTCCAATGGAAGAATACTACCTAAAGCAAAAAGAAGATGTTGAAAGAATCAAAAAACTAGGACAGGAAATCATATTTCATCCACCAATGCATAAGCAGATTCTAATGAATTGGCTAGAATCCATTAGCATTGACTGGCCGATTTCTAGAAGAAGATACTATGGCACTGAAATCCCAATCTGGTACTGTAAAAACTGCTCGGAGCCCCATGTGCCTGAGCCCGGAAAATACTATAGGCCCTGGAATGAAAAGTGTCCAATTAACAACTGTACAAAATGTGATTCTGCGGAATTTGTTGGTGAGGAGCGAACATTTGACACGTGGATGGATTCAAGCGTGTCTCCACTTTTTATCAGCAAATTTGGCAGAGATGTGGAATTTTTCAATAAAGTATATCCGACCTCAATTAGACCCCAGGCAAAGGACATAGTCCGAACATGGTTATACTATACTATTCTAAGATGTGAGCAACTAACAGGGGAAAAACCATGGTCAGAGGCGTGGATTATGGGATATGGTCTGGATGAAAAGGGGATGAAGATGAGCAAAAGCAAAGGGAATGCAATAGATCCGTTGCCCGTAATTGAAAAACTAGGTGCGGACACCTTTAGGTTTTGGAGTGCAAGTGAGATTAATCACGGTTATGACTTTAGATGCAACGAGCAGAAAATAGAGTCAACCAAAAAATTTCTCAGCAAGCTATGGAACATTTCAAGATTTCTGTCTAGTTTTCCCATAATTGAATCTGGAAAACCTAATGCATCAGACAAATGGATCTTATCAGAACTGGACAACCTGGTAAAGGAATGCAAACGTGGATATGACGAATACAACTTTTTTGTTCCAGCAATTGCAATCAGAGAGTTTACGTGGAATTTGTTTGCAGCTCACTATATTGAAATGGTAAAAGCAAGAGCATATGGGATTGGTTTCTCTGATGAGGAAAGAGATGGTGCAATATTTACACTGCACAAGGCACTCTCAACTATTCTAAAACTGCTGGCACCGATTACGCCATTTATCACTGAACATCTTTGGAAGGTTTTGTATTCAGAGAAAAGCATTCACAAAGAAAGACAAGTTTTGTCAGAATCCCCTGAAGACTTTACGCACCTTACAAAAGATATTACAGAGTTCAACTCTAATGTCTGGAATGAAAAGAAGAGCAAAGAGCTGTCACTGAAGGATTCTATTGCGGTGTCCGTACCGGAAAGATTATCTGAGTTTGCAAAAGACTTTGCAGCAATGCACAACCTGGAATAAACCACAACTATGCAGAACTATGCAAATATTGATTTTTAATTATTAATAATATTATAAGTAAAATGCGATTAAACCGTAATTTTATGCCATGGTAGTTGTGCGGAGAATATAGTCAGGAAGTTAGAAAACGTACCCACGTAGAACAGACGAAAAAATCTCTTTAAAAACAAATGGATGAAAAATACATAGTAAGATCAAACATTTCACACCTTAGTATTAGAAATAGAAATTATCCAAATTGTAATCATGTTAAGCCCAATCGGATTTGGAGTTACAGCCTTTGCGATAATCTTATCTATTCTTGCATATTATAAGTGACAGAAACTTGTTAATTGATGCTGATAAATCATTGGAACAATCAACATCGCCTTCAAAACCAGTAAACCAAAAAATTAAGGCCTCAGATCTGCTTGTAAAGTGTTTGGAAACAGAAGAGGTAGAATACATCTTTGGCATTCCTGGTGAGGAAAATGCAGATCTTATGATTTCTCTTATGGATTCTAAAATCAAATTTATTCTAACCCGTCATGAGCAAGGTGCTGCATTTATGGCAGACGTTTATGGCCGGTTAACAGGAAAAGTAGGGGTCTGTCTTGCTACATTAGGTCCTGGTGCCACAAATCTGGTTACAGGAGTTGCAAATGCAAATATGGATAGATCAAGATTGATTGCAATCACCGGTCAAAAGGATTCTCATCTGCTTCACAAGGAATCCCACCAGAACATGGATGCAATAACAATGTTCAAGCCAATAACAAAGTGGAACTGGTCAATCAGAAATGCAAAAAACATTCCTGAAATAGTCAGGAGAGCATTCAAGATTGCATTGTCCGAAAAACCCGGTGCAACCCACATAGAGCTTCCACAAGACATTGCAAAAAGAAAATCAAACATTCCACCAATAATTCCACAAAAGATTCGGAGGTCAAAGGCAAATGAAGATCTAATCAAGGAAGCAGCAGAAATAATATTGCAGGCAAAAAGACCGATGCTTTTCATTGGAAATGGATGTATCAGAGAGGATGCCAGTGAGGCGATTCGCAGATTTGCTGAAAGAACAGGAATCTGTTCAATGAATACGTTCATGGCAAAAGGGGTCATAAGAGATGATCAGGAAAGACACCTGAGAACAATTGGAATCAAGGATGCAGACCATGCATTGCTTGCCATGAAAGAAGCAGATGTGGTCATTGCAGTGGGACTAGACCTTGTGGAATATAGTCCTATTAGCTGGAACTCTGAATTGAATAAGACAATAATACACATTGATTTTACCCCTTCTGAGGTTTACACGTTTTATAGACCAGAAGTCGAGATTGTCTCAGACATAGAGTATGCCATAAACGCCATCCTGGAGGAAATGGAAAAACAGCAAAAGCAACATCCAGAATCAATTGATCTTCCTAGAAAGGACATTCCTGAAACGTTTGAAAGAATAAGGCAAGAAGTAGACACCAGAACAGAGTCATTCAAGAATGACAATTCATATCCAATACAACCTGAAAAGCTAGTGTCTGATGTAAGAGATGCACTGGATGAGAAAGATATCGTACTTTCTGATGTAGGAGCGCATAAGCTATGGATATCAAAGATATACAAGACATACGAGCCAAACACATGCATAATTCCAAACGGATTTTGCTCCATGGGATTTGCAGTGCCTGGAGCAATAGCAGCCAAGATAGTCTATCCAGAGCGTAATGTTGTTGCAATGTGTGGTGATGCAGGGTTTTTGATGAACGTACAGGAACTAGAAACTGCAACAAGGTTAAAGATTCCAATAATTATTGTCATATGGTGTGACAGGGATTTAGGACTGATATCGCTAAAGCAGTTAGATGAATTTGGTAAGACAAGTCACACAAAATTTGACAATCCTGATTTTGTGTATCTGGCAAAGAGTTTTGGAGCCGTTGGACACCATGTAAAGTCCGTCAAGGAATTTGAGGAAAAATTACAAGAGGCCAAACTAGAAAAGGAAAAAGTCACAATCATTGCAGTTGACGTGAATTATTCAAGGAACCGTATCTTGCTTGATGATAACTTTGCATAGCATTTTTTGATATTGTATCTAATCTGTAAAACAGTTTATTTGATACAAGTAATCTTACCATGTATTATTTTTCAAAAAAATAGTTAATCTCAAATCTAAACAATCATTGACTCAGATTGAACAAAACTTTAATCAAATGATTCTAAGCTAATTTCAAAGAATGTAAAATTCCAGAATAGACTTGCACTCAAAATGTTATACGTCAAGCGTATTGCTTGTATTGCACAAAGAAATCTTTGAGGTTGTATGTGGCAATTACAGAAATTAAAACAATGTCCATGCCTAAACAAATGTATCAAGAAAACAGAGTTAAAATAGTCAAACATCCATTATGTTGTAGAAGATTAATCGATGTCCAAAGAAACAAAGAATACTGAAGAGTCTCTTAAAAAGACCATAGCAGAAAGTAAGGACAGAATTTTAGAAGATACAATAAAAAAATACGATCAAACAGTGACTCGTGGAAAAAAGATTGGCCAAGATACCATGGAAAAAATTGAGGAAACCGCAAAAACAGGTACTGAATTCATAAAATCACAACACTATTGGGAATCACTGAAAAAGAGTTCTCAGAAGATCAAAGAAAAAGGCATTGAGCAAGAAAAGAAACTAAAAAAACAAAGCCCAAAATTATATAGAAAAATCATTAATGGCTTCTTTTACTTTTTTGAAATCATTGTCGGAAGAATCAAGCTTGGCACACAGTATGGAAACTCTAGTTTGGAACTGTTGGAAAAACTAGCCAGACTCAAGGAACTTGGAATATTGACTGACGAAGAGTTTGCCAAGAAAAAGAAAAAGATACTGGACAGGATCTAATCTCAAAATGTCAAAGAATCTGATAATTGTTGTATTGGTAATTGTAATTGCAATTTTAATTGGAGCTATATTTCTTACTAATTATGAATGGTTTTCACAGGAATGGCTGATAGGATTGGCAGTAGTTTTAGGAAGTATTACAGGTGCTGGAATATTGGCATATATCAAGATACGAAAAATAATTTAATCAAAATTAATCTCGAGACAACATGTTTTGCATTATCTGCAAATAGAAATTTAAATTTTTTTAATAGATAACTAAAATAATTTGCCTTTTTCTTTTCAACAAATTCATTGATTTTACTATCTGTCATTTGTGGTCTTGTGACAATTACTTTTGTTTTACAATTTTGATGTTTTTTTGTTTCAATTTAATTTATTTTGTATCTTTCTTTTTTTTTGAAAAATTAATTCTGTCTTCTTTTCGGAATGATTTGTTACAAAATTTGATCAATATCTCTTCAAACCCTTCTTTATGCAAATACAAATCTTGGGTAATCTCAACTTGTATCTATGAGGGTAGATTGTTCCCATAAGTTTTAGGGATATATCCCCCATGAAATAGTTCATTTAACTAAATGGCTTTTCGTTTAATTAAAAATGATTCTGATAAACATGATACCACCTTCCCTTTTCTGTAAGAGTATTTCTTATCTGAAGTTGGTCTAAACAAATTTTCTATTTTTTCAATATTCAACAATTTTCATCTCTAAA
>Ga0224501_10000315_pt1 | contig 42147 bp, 33 predicted proteins | sample SF_Oct11_sed_USG_4_FD_169105 | JGI IMG/M metagenome (GOLD analysis project Ga0224501, IMG submission 169105) | Sediment microbial communities from San Francisco Bay, California, United States - SF_Oct11_sed_USGS_8_1 | ecosystem: Environmental > Aquatic > Marine > Sediment | place: USA... | reverse complement strand
GGGGGGGGGGGGATCGGGCTGGGCGGGCTGAGCGGGCTGGGAGCCCCGGGCGGGAGCCGACGGCGGCGCCATCACGCCCGCATCGACCGGAGCCACCGTGTCCGGAGCGCGGGAGGGAAACGGTGGCAGCGGCGGCAGCGCCACGCCGCCGTCCCGATCGAAGGGAAAGCCCTGCCGAATGCGAAAACCGCCCTGATCGCGCAATTCGTTCGAGCACATGGCGTTGCATACGCCGCAGGTCACCGCCGTCAGCAACGCCGGAATGAAAGCCAGGGCGCTGACGATCACGCCCGCCAGGGGCGTGCCCTCCCCGCGCCCCTGGCGCCGCGCCTCGCCCATGGCGCGCCCGCCCAAAATCACGCCCGAAAGCGCCAGCACCGGGGCGCCGAAGGCGAAAATGGCGCCCACGACCGGCACCGGCGTCAGCAGCACACCGAGGCCGGTGGCGACGAACGAGGTCACGCCCAAGAGGATCGCGATCACTCCCATCGGCCGCAGATTCGGCCGCGCCCCTTCCGGGGTCAAGGCACGCATGTATATTGCGCCGCGATGTCCACATCCCCACCCCCGACCACGGGACGCAGCGGCAGCTGCGCCATCGTCGGTCGTGCCAACGTCGGCAAGTCCACGCTGCTCAACGCCCTGCTCGGGCAAAAGCTTGCGATCGCCACCCCCAAACCCCAGACCACGCGCAACCTGATCCTGGGCCTCTACACGCGCGCCGAGCCGCCGCTGCAGATCGCACTGCTCGACACGCCGGGACTGCACCGGCCGGGCAGCGCGCTCGGAAGGGCGCTGCTCGAGGACGCCAAGGGCGGGCTGATGCGCGCCGATGTGGTGCTGCTGATGCTGGCCGTCGACCGCCAGGCGCGCATCGATTCGCTGATCGGCCCCGAGGAACGCGTGCTGCTGCAGGGTCTTGAGGGCGACGGGCGGCCGCTGATCCTGGCCATCAACAAGGTCGACCGCGTGGGCGACAAGTCACTGCTGTTGCCGCTTCTGGAACAGCTGTCGAAGCTACACGACTTCGCCGCCATGGTGCCCATCTCGGCGCGCCGGGGCTCGGGCCTGGACCCGCTGATCGACGCCATCGGCGAGCAGCTGCCCGAGGGCCTGCGCTACGATCCCGAGCAGGTCACCGACCGCCCGGAACGCTTCTTCGCCGCCGAGTTCGTGCGCGAGGCGGTGATCGAGCACACGCAACAGGAAGTGCCCTACTCGGTCGCCGTGGTGGTCGACAGCTTCCGCCGCGAGCAGGGCCTGGTCCGCATCGAGGCCACGGTGGTGGTCGACAAGCCCGCCCACAAGGGCATCCTGATCGGCAAGGGCGGACAGCGTCTGAAAGCCATCGGCAGCGACGCCCGCCGCTCGATCGAGGAAATGCTCGAGGAACGCGTCTTTCTCAAACTTTGGGTCAAGGTAACGCGCGGCTGGACCGACGACCCGGCGCGTGTCAAGGAGTGGGTCGCCGAGGCCGGCGGCGGCACCCACGCATCGCTCGAAGTCGAGCCCGATGCACCTGAAGACTCTGCCCAAGACTCTGCGCAAGACACGCGGGAAGACTGAAAGCGATGGCGAAGAAGCGTTCGAGCGCGGGTCGCTGGGCCCGCCAAACCGCCGCGCCCGATCGGGCGGGACGGCCGCTGGTGGCCATCGTGGGCCGTCCCAACGTGGGCAAAAGTTCGCTCTTCAATCGGCTCACCCGCAGCCGCCTGGCCATCGTCGAGGATCGCCCCGGGGTCACCCGCGACCGCCTCTACGCAGACGGCTCCGCCTTCGGCAAGCCCTACCTGCTGATCGACACCGGCGGCTTCGATCCCCAGAGCGACGACCCGATGGCCAAGAGCATCGCCGGCCAGGTGCGGATCGCACTGTCGGAAGCCGACGTGGTGCTCTGCCTCTTCGACGCCACCACCGACGCGCTGCCGGCCGACCGCGAGGCGGTGGCCCTGCTGCGGCAAACCGAGCTGCCCGTTCTCTACGTCGCCAACAAGGTCGACAACCGCGAGCGCTCGGCCATGGCCCAGGAACTCTACCGCCTGGGCCTGCCCGAGCTGCACGAGATAAGCGCCCTGCACGGCCATGGCGTGGGCGATCTGGAAGAGGCGCTTTCGGCGCTGCTGCCCGCGGGCGAAGACGAAACAGCGAGTGAAGCAGGAGCCCACGAAGAATGGGGAGAGGGCGACGCGCAAGAACGACCCGACGACCAACCCGACGACCAACCCGACGACCAACCCGAGCGCATCGCACGCATCGCCATCGTGGGCCGCCCCAATGCGGGCAAGTCGTCGCTGGTCAACCGGCTGCTAGGCGAGCAGCGGCAGCTGGTGGACGACCGCCCCGGCACCACCGTCGACAGCATCGACACGCTCTACGAGTATGGTGACCGAAAGTTAATATTGATCGACACCGCAGGCATTCGCCGCAAGCGCTCGGTGGAGCGCGGCATGGAAGGACTGGCGGTGATCCAGGCGATCCGCGCCATCGAACGCAGCGACACGGTGGTGCTGATGATCGACGCCGCCGCCGGGCCTTCGGAGCAGGACACGAAGATCGTGGGCCTGGCCCTGGAGCGCGGCCGCGCGGTGGTGGTGGCGCTCAACAAGATCGATCTGCTCAGTGGTGAAGAACGCGAACAGGCGCAGCAGGCCGCCAAGGATCTGCTGCGCTTCATGCCGTGGGCGCCCCTATTGCGCGTCAGCGTCAAGAGCGGACGTGGCGTGCCGGCCCTGCTCGACGCCATCGCCGAGGTCACGGCAAACCACGCCCGACGTGCCGGCACCGGCGAGGTCAACCGCTTCTTCGAAGAGGTGCTGGAGCGCCATCCGCCGCCCACCAGCGGCGGTCGCGCCGTGCGTCTCTACTTCGCCACCCAGGCCCGCAGCCGGCCGCCGACCTTCGTGATCTCGACCAACCACCCCGACCGCGTGCACTTCAGCTACCAGCGCTACGTGGTCAATCAGCTGCGGGAACGCTTCGGCCTACACGGTACGCCGATCCGCGTTTTCTATCGCGACAAGAACAAAAACAAGAACAAGAAAAGCTGAACGGATTTCGCCCGCAAGCAGTGCCTGTGAGGACCCTTGCACACTGCCCCGCTGATGATCGGCGAGCCCGGGAACCGCTGGCGCAAGCCGCTCGTCTGTGCTCCGATGGAGAAGTGGTGAGACGGTAGCGGTGGAGGCTCCGAGTGGCAGCGGGTAGCTCTCGACGACGCGGCGCGACATCTTCGGCAGGCCGCATCCGGCGCCGCCTGAAGCGAACGCTGGACGCAAAGGATGGGCAGGCTACCGCTGCCGTGCCGCCCGAGACCGCGAGCGCGGACGGGACCGGCGTGCGACCGACCCAGGCGGCGGCTGCGCAGGAAGCAGCACCGGAAGCGAATCTCGCGACCCGCGAAGCCGAGCCGGAGGCCGCCGTCGAAGCGGCCGAACACCAGAACGAAGGCACCGCCATCGAGCCGAGCACGCCGAGTGTGGTGGTGGCCCCGCAGCCGATGGTGGTGGTCGGAGGCGGCGGCGGCGGCGCGCCCGCGCGGGCCGAACCGACGATGCGTCCGGCGCCGGCAGAAACAGGGCCCGAACCGAGCGCCGCCGTCGAGCAGCCACCGCGCCCCGAGAGCGCCACCACCGCGGCCTATCAGCCCTTCTGGTCGTCGCCACCGCCACCTGACGCCGACGCCGAGACCGGGGCATCGGATAAAGCGCCGGCCGTGGCCACCCGTCCCGAGCCCAGCGCCGCGCAATGCGCCGAAAGCCCGGCTCCGACCCCGAGCACCGCGCCCCAGCGCAGCAGCATGCGACCGCCGCCAACGCCCCAGAGCCTGGAATCGGCGCGCCAGAGCGTACCCGCACCGCCCCTACCGACGGCCCCACCGCCGCCACGACGCGCGGACAAAGCGGGCTCGAAGGCGGGAAAGCTTCGCGAGCGGCTGCGCAAGAGCGCCCGCCCGCCGCGTTCGACGAGCGTCGCGCCGTCGCCATTCCACGCCAACGCGCCACCTGCGCCCGAAGTGCCCGACGTCGCGCCCGCAACCGTACACGCCGCGACTGCGACCCCAACGCCGGTGCCCAGCGCGGCGCCGGCTCCGGAACCCGCCCCCGCCCAGGCCGCACCCGTCGTCACCGGCCCGCCCCAGCCCGTGGCCAGCGCACCGCCGCCCATACCAGCGGCCGCGCGACCGGCTCCCCGCACCGTACCGCCGCCGGTGCCCAGCGCGCCGCCGCCCATACCAGCGGCCGCGCGACCGGCTCCCCGCACCGTACCGCCTCCGGTGCCCAACACGCCGCCACCGCCGCCACCGGTACCCACCGCCGCGCAGCTCACACCCGCCGCGGTTGCACCCACTCCACCACCACCGCCGCCGACCGCCAGCGCCCATCACGACGCCGAGCTGTCGCTCCCGGGAGGCTCCCCCTCGGGGCAGTACCCGAGCAGCCAGGCCCCCATCGACGGAACCGCGCCCCATGCGGCCGTGGTGACCGAGTCGAGCTTCCCCGCCGACAGCGGGCGCCCGCTGATCGAGGTCAACCTGGGGCCGACGACGCTCTCGAATATCTTCATGGGCTTTTCCGGTGAGCTCGGTCGCGGCGGCGTCTACGTGCCCACCTACGAGCCGCTGCCGGTGGGCTGCCCGGTGGAGCTGCTGATCACGATGAGCGGAGGCTTCGAGACGCGCGCCCTGGGCCGCGTGCGCTTTCGCCGCGAGCAATCCGCCGACGAGGAGATGGGCCCGGGACTGGGCGTGGGCTTCGAGACGCTGACCATCGAAGGAGCGCAGCTTTTGGCCCGCTTTGCGCGTCTGCGCGAGCCCGAGTTCTACGCGGAGTGATCGGCACCACGGGGGCCCATCACTCTGAGTTATCCGCCCTTTGAAGCGTCGATCAGGCGCGACAGGCGTGCCTTGTCGAAGCCGAGCAGGATCTCGCCGCGAAAGTCGATCACGGGCACGCCGCGCGGGGTCTTGCCGGCGGCCTTGGCCTTCTGCTGCATCTCGCTGCGGGCCAGGGCGTCGCGCTCGATGTCCTTTTCGACGAAGTCGACCTGACGCGAGCGCATGTAGGAGGCCGCCGCGCGGCAGGCGCCACACCAGGATGCCTTGTAGAGGACGACGGCGCCCTCCCCCACGGCCCCCGGCGGCGCCGCCTGGTCGGGTGCCGGCAGCGGCCGGGCGCGATCGACCTGGGCGTCGAAGTCACCGCGGCGCACCTTGCGCACCGGGTAGCTGCCGTCGGCGCCGGCCTTGCGCAGGTCGGCCAGGTAGAGAAAGTCGGGGTCGAGGCGCTGCTCGGGCGCCACCCCCAGCGACTGCACGCGCACCTGGGCGCGGTGGGCCTCGGGGATGTCGGAGCGGCGCTGGGCGGCGTGCAGCCCCTCGGCGTCGAACCAGGTCAAAAGTAGCCCCTCGAGCTCACCCGAGACCTCGAAGGGCGGCTTGACCGCCTCGCCGCGTGCGTCGGCCGCCGCAGCTTGCCCGGAGGCGGATCTCAGGTCGGAGGGCGACGCTGTGGCGGATTGCTCGGCACCGGGCAGGGGATTGCCGCAGGCGGCGAGCCAGAGCAGCAGCACGGCGGGGAATGGGATGCGCATCGCTGGGGTTAATGCACCGCCGCGGCGCCCGTTTCCAGCGGACGCCGACAAAGGCGCAGCGCAGCCATACAAGGAATCTTTTGGCGGTATTTTATTCCAAATACCGGCGATTGTCAGCGCGTCTCGATCAGCAGCTGGCGGCTGCTGCGCTCGCACTCGGGCAGCGCGCGTTGGGCTTTGGCCAGGGCCTGGTTGCTCTTGCCGATCAACTCGGCGACCTGCTGAGCCTCCAGGGCGGCGGCGATGCCGCCGTCGCGCCGGCCCCGGTCCATGGTATCGAGGCGCGTGCGCGCTTGAGCCTGCGCAACTTCGGCCGCGAGCAAACCGCGATGGGCACCCAGGCACAGCTCGCGCACGGCGATGGCCTCTTTGGCGACCAGGGGCATGGCGGCGATGGCCTCGAGTTGGGCCCGTCGCAGCGCTGCGGGCGCGTTCGGATCGAGCTTCGAAATTCGCTCGAGCAGCGTTCGCGCCCGCTGCAGACGCTCTTTTTCACCAGAACAACCCAAAGCGGTCATCACCATCAGCAGCGTCAAAGCCGGGAGTTTTCGCAATTTCACCGCTCGATCTCCCAAAACTTGACGGACGGCTAAAGAGTGTCGCCAATTGGCCGTTCTTGCATGGTGGGATCGAAGTGTCTACATAAGCGCCGGGTTGTGGCGAGGACCTCCGACGTGATCGAAGAGCAAAAGGATGAGCGCAGGCGCTACGAGCGCTACGCCGTGCGCTGCGACTGCTGGATCGAGGGCGGCGACGCCAGCATCTTCGGGGCCACGGCCGACCTCGGACTCGGCGGCGTCTTCCTGCGCACCGCCGTGCCCCTCGACTGCGGTCAACAGGTGGATGTGGCGCTGTCGCCTCCGGGCCAGAGTTCGCGCGTGTTGGCCCGCGGCATCGTGACCCGCTCGGTGCGCCCCACGCGCGGCCGCCGCCATGGCGTGGGCGTCGAGTTCCTCGACGTGATCGACGGCCGCGACCTGCTGAGCCGGATGCTCGGACGGCGCTCGGTCTGAGCGTCAGCTGCCCTCGCGTCGCGTCCCGCGCACGCCACTGAGGATGGCGGCGGCGACGGCGATGCGCACTGCGCTGTCTTTGTCGAGCAGGCCGCGGCGCGCCTGATGGGGCAGGCCCAGGTCGCGCGCCAGGGTGGCCAGCGCGACGCTGCGCAACAGGGGCTTGTCGTCGCGCGCAAGTTCCACCAGACGCCGGCGCCCCGAACGGTCGCCGCGACGGGCCAGCTCGGCGGCGGCCTGCACTGCGACCACGCCGTCGCCAGCGCTGAGCTTGGCCAGGCGCCGACGCGCGAGGGCGTGGGACGGCGGCAGGGCCAGCACCAGCGAAAGCTCGATGCTCGGTGCCGACTCGACCTTCAGGCGCGCTGCGATGGCCTGTGCCAGCGGCGAGTCCAGAGCCGGTAGATGAAACGAGGGCAAGACCGTCGCGGCACGGGCGCGCAGGCTGGCATCGGGGGCAGCCAGGGCGCGCTCGACCTGAGCCAACGCCGCAGGCGCCAGCGCCGCGCCCTGGCCGGCCTGCAGGTGGCGCGCGACCTCGAGACCTTCGACGCTGGGGTCGCCCTGCAGATACCGCACGAGCAACTCCGCCGCCCGCTGCGGGTCGGCGCGCACCAGGGCCGCGATCGCCGCGAGCCTGAGCGGCTGCGAGTCGCGCTCGAGGGCAGCTTCGATGGCGGCAAAGCCGGCCGGACCGTGGTTGGCGAGGGCCGAGAGGGCGGCGGCGGCAACACGCGGCTCCGGGTCGCCGTGGCTGAGCTCGACCAGGGCCAGGCGCAGTGAAGCCACGGGGGCCGCGTGGCGCAGCTTGCCGAGGGCCGCCAGCCGCACCTGTGCAAAGGGCGAGTCCAACAGCTGCCGCAGCCGCGCGGCGTCGGCTGCGGTGGCGGCTTCCAGGGCTTCGACCGCGGCGCTGAGCACCGACGCCTGCCCCGAGTCCAACAGGGGCCTGAGCGAGCTGCGCGCCGCGTCGTCCCCCAGGCGCACGAGCTGGGCCAGCACCGCCGACCGCAGCTCCAGGTCCGACGCCGTGCGCAGCCGCTCGAGCAGCGGTCGCGCCGCGTTGCCGGTGCGGGCGACGGCGGCCAGGGCGCGACCGCGGGTGGCCGACTCCGCACTCCCAAGCTCGCGCTCGAGCACCGCGTCGGCGATGCGGGCCAGATCCTCGGGACGGCCCTGCCCCGCGGTCTCGTAGTGGCCCAGCGCCCGCCCGAGCTGGCCCTCGGAAAGGGCGTGCTCGAGCTGAGGTGCCGGCGCCGCCGCGCAGCCGACGACGCACAGCATCGCCATCAGAAGCGGAGGCGAAAGCGGACACGAGCGCATGGGAACGTTCTTCCACATCCCCCGAAAGCTGACCAGCCTCACCCGCGTGACCGGCCTGACCTGCTTGGACCCGGCACCCAAGATTGCTTTCACGCCGGCCATTGCATATGCATCGGAGCGGCCGCGCAGCTGACGCGGTCTCTGGAGGTGAGCAGATGCAGGGTCTGATGCAGGATTGGCCGCTCTTGGTGTCGACGATTCTCGATCACGCCAAGGTAAACCACGGTGAGCAGGAAGTCGTGACGCGCTCGGTCGAGGGACCGATCGTGCGCACCACCTATGCCGAACTGCACGGTCGCGCCAAGCGCTGCGCGAAGGCCCTGCACGGCCTGGGTGTGCGCGAGGGCGACGTGGTGGCGACGCTGGCCTGGAATACCCACCGGCACATGGAGGCCTGGTACGGCATCATGGGCATCGGCGCCATCTGCCACACCCTCAACCCACGGTTATTTCCCGAGCAGCTGGTCTACATCGTCAACCACGCCGAGGATCGCTACATCTTCACCGACCTGACCTTCGTGCCCCTGTGCGAGGCCATCGCCGACAAGTGCGAGACGGTCAAGGGCTTTGTGATCATGACCGATCGCGAGCACATGCCCGAGACCAAGCTGAAGAACGCCATTTGCTACGAAGACCTGCTGGCCGAAAGCGACGAGGACTTCGAGTGGGTGAAGGTGGATGAAAACGCCGGCTGCGGGCTCTGCTACACCTCGGGCACGACGGGCAACCCCAAGGGCGTGCTCTACTCCCACCGCAGCAACGTGCTGCATGCGCTGACGGTCAACCAGGCCGACGCCTTTGGCATGCGCAGCGTCGACTCGGTGATGCCGGTGGTGCCCATGTTCCACGCCAACGCCTGGGCCATCGCCTTCGCCGCGCCCATGGTCGGCACCAAGCTGGTGATGCCCGGCGCCAACATGGACGGCCCCAGCATCCACGAGCTGCTGGAGACCGAGAAGGTCAACTTCACCGCCGCGGTTCCCACCGTCTGGCTGATGCTCTTGCAACACCTGGAAGCCAGCTCCGGCACGCTCAGCACGCTCAAGCGCGTGATGATCGGCGGCTCGGCGGTGCCGCAGACCATCGTCGAGCGCTTCGAGCAGAACTATGGCGTCGAGGTAATCCACGGCTGGGGCATGACCGAAATGAGCCCCCTGGGCAGCTTCGCCGCCTTCAAGCCCGCCATGCTGGAACTGCCGGCCGAAGAGCAGATGGGCTACAAGCTCAAGCAGGGCCGCGCGCCCTACATGGTCGAAATGAAGGTCATCGACGACGACGGCAAGGAAGTGCCGCGCGACGGCAAGACCTTCGGCAACCTGGTGGTGCGCGGCGCAGCCATCGCCAAGGGCTACTTCAAGGGTGAGGGCGGCCAGATCCTCGACGCCGACGGCTTCTTCGACACCGGCGACGTGGCCCACATCGACGAGCACGGCTTCATGCAGATCACCGACCGCAGCAAGGACGTCATCAAGAGCGGCGGCGAGTGGATCAGCTCCATCGAGATCGAAAACCTCGCCGTGGGTCATCCGGAGCTGGCCGAGGCCGCCGTCATCGGCATCGCCCATCCCAAGTGGGACGAGCGACCGCTGCTCATCTGCGTCAAGAAGGAAGGCAGCGGCGTCGACCGGGACTCGGTGTTGAAGTACCTGGAGGGCAAGATCGCCAAGTGGTGGATGCCCGACGACGTCGCCTTCATCGACGAGATCCCGCACACCGCCACCGGCAAGATCCAAAAGCGCGACCTGCGCGAGAAGTTCAAGGAGTACAAGCTGCCGACGGCCTGAGGCACCGCCTGAGGCCGTCGATCACTACGGCGTGAAGGCCTGGCGCAGCGCCTCGGCCGACTCGCGCAGGGCGGCCTTGCCCTCTTCCAGGATCGGGCTCAACTGGAAGAAGAGGTGGGGCATGCCCGGGTACTCGCTGTACTTGACCGCCACGCCGGCAGCCTCGAGCTTGTCGGCGTAGGCGCGGCCCTCGTCGCGCAGCGGGTCGTACTCGGCCGTCACCACCAACGCCGGCGGCAGGTCGGCGTGGGAGCTGGCGGTCAGCGGTGCGGCCCGCATCTCGTCGATGGTGGTCTGCTCGGGGCCGAAGTAGTGGCCCATGAAGTACTCGATGGTGCGCTTGGGCAGAAACGGCGCCTCGGCGTTTTCCTCGTAGGAGGCGTGCTGCGAGGTGTCGCCGGTGACGCCGGGATAGATCAGCAGCTGATGGCGCAGCGCCGGTCCGCCCGCGTCCCGGGCCATCAGGGCCACCACCGCCGCCAGGTTGCCACCGGCGCTGTCGCCGCCGACCGCGAGCCTGTCCGGATCACCTCCCAGTGAAGCCGCATGCTGCGCCACCCAGGTGAGCGCCGCCCAGCTGTCCTCGACGGCGGCCGGAAACGGGTGCTCGGGGGCGAGCCGGTAGTCGACGGAGACGACGATGCAGCCGGCGCTGTTGCACAGGGCGCGGCACTCGCGATCGTGGGTCTCCAGGTCGCCGATGACCCAGCCGCCGCCGTGGTAATAGACCAACACCGGCAGCGCGGGCTCGCTCGAGGCGCGATAGATGCGGATCGGGATCTCTCCGGCCGGACCCGGCAGCGTGCGATCCTCGACCGCCGCCACCGCTTCGGGGGGACCGAACGCCTGGGCCAGGGCGCGGTAGGCAGCGCGGGCCTCGGCGGGCGACTGCTCGTGGGTGCCGCGGTAGCTCGGGTTCTGTTGCATGGCATCGACCATGGCCTGGATCGTCGGGTGTAGGGGCATGGACGTAATCTACCACAGGCTCGTGCCGAAGATCTCGTCGCATCGGCTTGCCGCCTCCCCGGCGCCTGGGTCGCGCTCGCTTCGGGTTTTCGTGGGCCTTGCATGCGCGGGCCTTTTGCCCATGTAGTGACAAAGCACGCGCCTGCGATCGGGCGCGGCCGTAGCCGTCCTTCGACCATGCCGGAACAACACGCACAGCTCAGCATCGGCGCCCTTTCCCGCGCCACCGGGGTGCCGCCCGAAACGCTGCGCACCTGGGAGAGGCGCTACGGCGTGCCCGCTTCGGAGCGCACCGAGTCGGGCCATCGCCGCTATTCGCTACAGACCGTCGAGCGCATTCGGCTGATCACCCGCGTTCTGGAGCTGGGCCACCGCCCTTCGACCGCCGTCGGGGCCGACACCGAGACGTTGCGGGCGATTCTCTCGCAGGCGGGCGCCGAACCCGAGCGCACCGAGCCACCGCAACCCACGCCGCAAGCGGCACCGCTGGCTTCGTGGTTCGGGCATGTCGAGCGCTATGAGGGGCGCGCACTGCTGCGAGAACTGCAAAGCTGTTACGGCGCGCTCGGCGCCCGCGCCTTCATTCGACGGCGGGCGGCGCCCTTTCTAACGGAGCTGGGAGAACGCTGGGCGCGGGGCGAGCTGGGCGTGCGCCACGAGCACTTCGCCAGCGAACGGCTGCGGGAGTTTCTGGCGAGCCAGTGGCGACCGCTCAGCGACGCCGCGGTGGGGCCAACCTACGTGCTGGCCACACCCGCCGGCGAACAGCATGTGCTGGGCCTGCATCTGGCGGCGCTGACCGTCGCGGTCGGCGGGGCGCGCGTGGTTTTTCTCGGGGCCGATGTGCCCGCCGAGGACATCGCACGGGCCGCACACGACCACAGCGCCGAAGGGGCGCTGCTGAGTGCAGCCCAAGGCACCGATCCACAGCGCCTGCGGGAGGAGGTCGCCACCCTGGGCGGGTTGCTGCCCGAAGCGACAGCGCTGGGACTCGGCGGGCGGGGTTTCCAGGGACTGGGCCTGCAGCAGCCGACCTTCGCCAACCTCGACGAGCTCGATCGCTGGCTGCAGCGAGCCACGCCGTAGCAGCAGCGTCCCAGCCCGTGCGCGGCGGTGGCTGCCTCCGCGTGCAGCAGCTCCGAGCCCCGTGCCCATCGGCAACCCCACCGGGCACGCCGGGGAATCACGGCATCCGATCAAGGACTTTCTGGTATCCACGGATTTAATTTACCCAAAACCTATTCAAAATGTGTCTACTGGCCTTGCTGTCCCGACAATCCGGCCCAATATCTACTCATAAGCTGTTCATATCCTACCGCATCCCGCACACAGGAGAGACCATGCGTATCGAGGCACGAGATAAGGCCACATTTCATTACATTTCCCTGGCCAACAGAGCCCCGAGGTTGGCTCGCGAGCTGGAGCTGGAGCTCGCCCGGGCCTACATCGAGCGAGGCGACCTCGAAGCCAAGCACCGCATCCTGTGTGCCAATCTGCGGCACGTCACTCCTGTCGCACTGCGGCACCGTGGCTACGGCATTGCGCTGGGAGAGCTGGTCGCCCAGGGCAGCCTGGCTCTGGTCGCCGCACTCGATCGCTTCGACCCCAGCCGCGGCCTGCGTTTTTCGACCTACGCCAAGCACTGGATTCGGGCCGAAATCCTGCTGACCGTGCTGCAGCACCGCAGCCTGGTCGGAGGCGGCAAGGGGCCACTTCGCGGCAAGTACTTCTTTCGACTGCGGCGCGAACTGGCCGAGCTGATGGCAAAGCTCGGGGATCGAGAGCGCGTCGTCGGGATCCTGTCGGAGCGACATCGCAAGAGTCCGCAGCAACTGGAATCCATCCTCGCCCGCATCGACGAACGCGACGCTTCGTTCGACGCCGACCAGGGCGACAGCAGCGGCTCGAGCCTGCACGAACGGATTGCGAGCAACAACCAAGTCCCCGAAGAGCTGGTGGCACGGTCCCGACTGCTCAATCGCCTGGGACCGGCGGTGCGCGACGCGACCGCCGACCTCAGTGAGCGCGAGCGCTTCATCGTCGAACATCGACTGCTGGCAGACCGCAACAGGCGGCTGCCGTTGCTCGAAGTGGGTCGCCACTTCGGCGTTTCGGGCGAACGGGCACGTCAAATCGAAAGCGGCGTGAAGAACAAGCTCAGAAAGCGCCTTTCGAGTTTCGCCGATGAAGTCCCTGCAATCTCTGCCTGAAGGAGCGAGCCATGAAGATTCTACTGGTCATGCCCACCCCCTACGAAACGGGCCGCTTGGGCCTCGAGAACTCGATCTGGCTCGCAGAGCCCGTCGCGCTGACGGCCATCGCCGCTACCGTCAGCAATCGACATGAAGTGCAGGTGCTCGACATGCGTCTGGAACGCGAGGAGGTGCTGGCCCGAACGCTCGCGGACTTCCGTCCCGACCTGGTCGGCACCACCAGCATGACGACCGATGTCTACCAGGCCAAGGCGGTGTTGCGCATGACGCGCCAGATCGTGCCCGAAGCGCTGACGGTGGTCGGGGGTCATGCCGCCACACTACAGCCGCAGGAGTTCCAGGAGCCCTATGTCGATGTCATCGTGCAGGGCGAAGGCGAGGAGACCTTCGAGGCTCTGGTCGAGGCCTGGGAGCTGCAACGCGCGGTTTCCGATCGGCGTTTCAACGGCATCAACGGGCTGCGCTACGTCGACGGTGATCGCTGGCTGTCGATGCCCAAGCGCGCGCAGGCCAAGAACCTGGACGAGCTGCCGATCCCCGATCGCAGCCTGATCGACAAGTACCGCGATCGTTACTTTTTCGTGTCGGCCCGCGGCATGGCTTCGATCTTCACCAGCCGTGGATGCAGCTACGACTGCAACTTCTGCGCGATCTGGGAGTTCTACGAACGCCGCACACGCTTTCTTTCCGCCGAAAAAATCGTCGACCAAATGGAAGCCTGCGAAGAAGAGTTCATCTTCATCCTGGACGACAACTTCTTGACCAACAAGAAGCGCGTCTTGGCCTTCTGCGAGGAAATCGAGCGACGTGGGGTGCGAAAGTTCTGGATGACCCAGGGACGAACCGACTTCGTCGCGGACAACCCCGCGATCATGAAACGTTTGGCACGAGCTGGCCTGGTCGGGCTGCTCAGCGGCTTCGAGAGCAACGACGACGACAACCTCAAGGCCCTGCGCAAGAAGAACACGTGGGAGAAGAACAAGCGCGCCAACGCCATCATGCGCGAACTCGGCATCTTCTCCACGGGTATTTTCATGGTGCGAGCCGACTGGGAACAGGCTCAATTCGACTCCCTCTACGACTACATCAATACCCTCGACATCGGCATCCCTCTGGTCACCATCCTGACACCGTTGCCGGGCACACAGCTCTACCGCGCCTACCGCGACAAGCTGATGACCCTCGACTACCGGCTCTTCGACCTGCTGCACTGCGTATTGCCGACCAGGCTGCCGCGAGAAGAGTTCTACCGGCACTTTGCCCGCTCCATCGACGCCTGCGATCCGTCGATCCGCAGGGCCATGAAGAATCTTTTCGTCAAGCGGCCGGACCTGGCGCGGGCCATGGCGCCCCATATGCCGTGGTTCTACGCGCGCACCTGGCGCTACCAGCGGGTGCACCGGGACCACACCTCATTCCTTCGCGACGAAGAGGGACTGCTCAACGGCCCGGGCGCCACCAAGAATCTGAGCTGGGAAGATGTGAGCTACCCCGGTGAAGACGCGTCTCAGCAAGCGAGGCCTGGCCGCACCACATTGGTGCAGCTGAAGATTCCGCGGCGCATCTGGGCCGACGATCTGCCCCAACCCCAATCGCTCCCATCGGCCGAGATTGGGCGCATCGAACGACCCGCCGAACTAAATCAGGAGGCATCATGACGCGCGCACGTGAATTTCTGGCCGAGCTCCGCGAGGAGATCGAGAGCCACGAGGCGGTCAACCACATCTTCCTCAACCGACTGGCGGTCACTCCGATGGCCAGACAAGACTACCGGGTCTTCGCGGAGAATCACTTCCCGTTGGTCTGTACCTTCACCTCGTATTTGGAGCTGCTTTTGCTACGTGCCCCCGACAGCGAGGCAAGGCTGTGGCTGTCGCGCGTGCTCGTGGACGAGTACGGTGAAGGGTCCGAAGGCAAAGATCACCCGGCGCTCTACGCCGCGTTTCTGGAGGCGGCCGGAGGCGACCGGCAACGTGAGGCTCACAGTCCCTTGCGCGGGCCGGCTCAAGACTTCATCGAAACCCACCAAAAGCTCGTGCGCCGCGGCAGCTTTCTCGCGGGCCTTGGCGCCGTCGGCCCCGGACACGAGTGGTCGATTCCGAAGATGTTCGCTGCCATCATCCCGGGCCTACGCCGCGCGGGCTTTTCCGAAGAAGAAATCAACTACTTCACGCTGCACATCGAGCAGGACGACGATCACGGACGCTGGCTCGAAGAAGCGCTGCATCGCTATTGCGATCGACCCGAAGCCCAACAGGAAGTGCGGCGTGGTGCGCTCTTGAGCCTGCAGGCGCGTCGACGCTTCTGGGACGGCGTGCAGGCGGCGGTCATTCGCTACCGACAGCCCCGCGCGACACGGCCCGACGGCCCCGAGCCGCGCGGGGCCTTGCGCGAAGTGGCACTCACCGCCTGGGACGGCTGGTCGCCCGCCCGACGCATGGAGACAAGCCTCCTGCGCTTCGTCGAGCAACGCCGGCCCGCCCTGCGCGAAATGCTCGACCGCTGCCGCAGCGTGCGATGAAGACGCTGCGGCGGCGAGCCCTGCTGACCGGCGCGGCGGCGACATTCACAGCTGCCGCGGCGGAGTACCTTTCGCTGCGCGGCCTCTTCGATCACCGCCAACGCGCCCGCCCCTTGCCGCAGGCCAGCCTGCGCTATCGGGCGGCGCTGGCCGCGCTCGAGCGGGATCACGCGCTCGATGCCTTGGTGCACATCGGCCACTCGACCCATCTGCTGGCACTCGGCTCGGCGCGCATTCTAACCGACCCGTGGTTCAACGATCCCGCCCACGGCGGAATCGACCACGCGCGCGGGCCGGCCGTCGGGCCGGAGTCCGTCGGGCGTCTGGACGTGATCGCCATCAGCCACGAGCACCCCGATCACCTGGACCCGAAGGCGCTCGACCGCCTCGACAAACGGGCCCTGTGCCTTTTGCCTACGCGGCAACTGGCCGCCCGGATGCGCAAGCTCGGCTTTGCCGAGGTCGAGTGGCTGGCGCCCTACGCCAGCCTCGAAGTCGGCTCCATTCGAATCAGTGCGGTTCCCGCGCTCCACGACGTCCACGAAATCGGCTTCGTCCTGGAGCGCGCTGCCACGCGGGTGTACTTCGCCGGCGATACCGCCTTGCACCCGGAGATGGACGCCATCGCCGAGCGCTTTGCACCCACCGCGGCGATTTTGCCGGTCGACGGTTCGCGCCTGGACGGCGACCGTCGCTGGGTGATGAACCCGGCCGAGGCGGCGAACGCGGCCCAGCGCCTGGGAGCCGGCGTCGTCATTCCCTCGCACGCCGAAGCCCACGTGCGAGACCCGCTGTTGAGCCTGTGGTTGCATCCCGTGCCCGAGGCGGCGCGAAGATTTCGCCGACAGCTGCAGGCTCGACGACTCGACATACGCTGCCACCTGCCCGCGCCAGGTGCTGCCGTCTCGTTGAAGATCTAGCTCAGCCAAGCACGGCGATCGCCGAAGCCCGTGACCGGTAGTAGACGATGAAGCCGAGACCGGCCGCGGCGTTTCCGAGCGCGATGGCCAAAAAGAGCGCCTCTTCCATTCCGCCCAGACCGAAGACCAGCAGCAGCGACAGCGGAATGGCGAGCGCCCAGAAAGCCAGGGCATCGACGACCAGACCCGGCCGGGTGGCACCTGCCCCCGACATGGCCAATGACAACACCGTGCCGGCGCCCAGCAAGGGGTAGCTCAAGGCAACGACGGCGAGGTAGCGGCGGCCATCGGCCACGACTTCCGGGTCCGCATCGAAGAAGGCGATGAGGTCGGCGCCCCAACGCGAGTACGCGTAGTACAGCGCCAACCCGCTGAGCAGGCCATAGCCGCTCGCGATCCAGCCGGCCCGAACCGCTCGTTGAACCTTGCCCGCGCCTCGGCTGACCCCCATGTACGTCGCGGCTCCGGAGCCCCAGCCCACGCACACGAAGAGAACGAAAGTCTCGAGGCGCAGACAAATGCCATAGGCGGTCAGGACCGTAGCATCATGGTCGCGCGTGTAGGCGACATTGATCAGAGCGATGAACGCCAGGATCGCCAGCACATGAACCAGCTGTTGAGCGGCGACCGGCCAGGCGACCGACCACAGGCTGCGCATCTCATCACGACTCCAGGGCCACGACGGGGTATTCAGCCGCATCTTGCGCATGTGCGCGAGCAGCCACAGCGAGCCGATCGCCACCGGTACCATGCGTGCCAAGACGGTTCCCACTGCAGCCCCGAGCACTCCCAGGGCCGGTGCGCCCAGCGCCTCGGCCAGGGGCGCAAAGACCGCGATCCACGCTGGACGCGGCCCCTGCCCGTAGATCAGCAGGCCATTGAAGACCACGTTCAGCAGATTGCCCGCCACGAACAGCGAAGCGGAAAGGCCCGCGTACCCGAGTGCGCGCAGCACTGCGGTCAGCTGCAGAAGCGCGAAGATCGACAGCGCTCCCCCGACCGTCACCTGCAAATAGGACACCGCGATCGCCGCCGGCTCGCCCCGCGTACGCACCAAGGTGCGGACAACCCAATCGCTGCCCATCACGCCGACGAGCCCGAAGACGACCGACAACAGCACCACGACCTGGGTGGACTGCACGATGGCGCGGGCCACACCGGGGCGGTCATCACGCCCGAGCCGCTCGGCGATTCGCGCCGCCGCTGCCGTCGACAGGCCATTGCCGACGATCGCGGCCACGGCTCCAACCATGTCGCAGACCGCCAGCGCCGCCAGCGCCGCACCCGCGTTGGGCAGGCCGCTGATCATGACGGCATCGACCACGTTGAACAGGCCATACAAACCCATCGCCAGCGCCAGCGGCGCCCCCATGGCGAGCACGCCCCAGCCGAGCTTTCCGTCGAGTAGCCGCGCGCGCCGATCGTCCACGGCAGCGTCCGGCTGTCGCACGCCCGCAGCGCCTGCTGCAGCGGCGGCCCGAGCGCGGCGCCCGTCGGTCAGCAGAGCAGTGCGCTCGCGCGCGCCTGCGCGCTTGGTGGCAGTGCGGATGGGCACCCTGGAGACATGGGTGCCTTTTCGCCGGTCACAAGGCCTGAACGCGAACCATCACCGGGATCGCCCATGCCGCCCGCAGTGACCCGGCCCGCGCGGCCTGGATCCGCCCAGCCCTCAGTCCACGTTGCAGGCCGGGTCGGTAGGATAGAGTTCGCAGTAGGCCGGGGCGTTGTCGGGCGGGGGCGGCGGCTCGCCGTCGGCGCAGAAGGTGTCCGGGTTGCCGTCGAAGCAGGGGTCGCTGGTGTCGGGCGGCGAGTCCTCACCGCAATCGGTATCGGGATCGCCATCGAGGCAGGGATCGTCGGACTCGCAGCCGTTGGGGTCGTCGCAGTCCGGGGGCGGGCACTCCTCGGGCATGACCTCGATGGTGTCGCTCGACTGCTTCGAGGGCGAGGCGTGCACGTAGTCGATGAAGGCGCCCGCGAAGCCGGCGTCGCCGAAGGCATCCAGGCCGATCCAGACCTCGAAGACCATGCGGTAGTCCCACTCGGGCGTGTCGGGATTGGCGGTGTAATTTTCGTCGGTGGCCGGCGAGTGCTCGATGTAGTCGCCGTAGCCGCGCTCGTTGAGGTTTTTGTCGAGGGAGGTGGCGGAGTCGATGACATGGGCCGCATCGCCGATGCTGACGCTGCCGTCGCCGCCGGTCACGCCCAGGGAGGCGTAGCCCGAGGGGGCGCTGCTGTCTTCGGTGAGGTAGTCGATCTTGAATTGCATCGCGATTTCACCATTGCCATCGACGAGCACCAGCTCGGCGTGATCACTGCCGGTCAAGTCGCCGAAGCGGTGGCCACGCTTGGGGCTCCAGCCGATGGAACCGTCGCCGTAGGTGTTGTCGTTGAAGCCCGGGTCGAAGGTCAGGCGCAGGTGCACGGTATTTGAGCCCTCGACGCACTCGAGCGCCTGCTCGATGGTCGCGGCCGGATCGCCACCGGCGGGACCGAAGAAGCAACGGGTAACGGTGGGGGGAATCGGCGGAGCGTCGTCACCCACCGCGTCGCAGAGCGCGCCGCCCTCGAGCGGTGCGGTGTCGGCTGCGGTGCCGGCTCCGGGGAATTGGGGCACGTAGTAGTCGCCGCCAGCGCTGCCGCCGGCAGCCGGACCGCCCGAGGGGTCGCCAGACCGATCGCCGCCGCTGCTTTGGGTGTCGCTCGCGCCACCGGATGCGCCCGCGGCGTCGTCGCCGCCAGCGCCGCCATTGCCCGCAGCGTCGGCGTCGCTGCCGTCCACTGCCCCAGCGCCTCCGTCGTCGCCACTGCAGGCGGCGAGCGCGAAAAGTACGCCCAGACCGCAAATCGAGGTCGAAATCGTGCGCGTGGTCATCCGTCGGTCCTCCCGAGAGCACATCTGTGCCGATGTAGCTGTCGGTGGGGCGAGCGGCTACGGAGGTTGAAGAAAGATCGACGATTTTTTTGAAGCCCTGCTGGGACATGACCTCAAATGGGGACATACCCGGGGCCGCGCTTGCGGGTGTTCGGCGGCAGCCGTCGGGCGCGTTGACCCCATTGCAGCGATTGCCGACACTGCCGCGAACGCTCCCATGATACGCCCGCCCAACACGCCAGCGAGACCTGCGAAACGATGACCCTGCGCGGCATCGCAGGCAGCTGGCTGCTGATTGGCGACGGCGAGACGGCGCCCATCGAGGGCGGCGCGCTCTTGCTCGACGCGGCCGAACGCGTCGTCGCTGTCGGCGCCGGCGATGCCCTGCGCACGCACTACGCCGACGCGCGCTGGGAGCAGCACGCGGCCGTGCTCACCCCCGGCCTGGTCAACGCACACACTCACCTGGAGTTGAGTGCCCTGCGCGGCAAGGCACCTGGCGGACGCGGCTTTGTGCCCTGGCTCGAAGGCATGCTCGAGGCGCGCGACACGCTCGGGGCCACCTCGGATCTGGAGAGCATCGACGCCGGCGTCGGGGAGCTTCTGAAAACCGGCACGGTGGCGGTCGGCGAGGTGAGCAATACCCTCGCGCCCCTCGAGTCGCTCTCCCAGGCGCCCATCGCAGCTCGCATCTTCCACGAGATCTACGGCATGGGCAAAGGTGGCGAGCAACGCCTGCGCGAGGCCGAACAGACCTGGGCGAGGCGAGGCGACGGCTTGGCCGAAAACCTCAGCTACACCCTGGCGCCGCACACCCTCTACACGCTTGACCCACAGCTAGTACGCGAATTGCTCGCGCGCGCCCGCCGGGACAGTGCCCTCACCAGCCTGCACCTGGCCGAGCATCCGGCCGAACGGCGCTTCCTGCAGGATGGCGGCGGCCCCTTCGGGCGCTTCGTGCAGTCCAAGGGCGCTGATACGACCGGCTTTTCGCCACCGGCGACCGACCCGGTGCACTACGCCGAGCAGCTGGGTGCACTCGCCAAAGACGTGCTGTGCGTGCACCTGGCCGACGCGCGCAGGGACGAACTGGAGCGGGTGGCCCGGGCCGGCGCTCCCGTGGTGCTGTGCCCGCGCAGCAACCTCCACATCTCGCTCAAGCTGCCGCCCCTGCTCGAAATGCTGGAAGCCGGGCTGCGCCCCGCCCTCGGCACCGACTCGCTCGCGTCCTGCCCCAGCCTCGACGTGCTCGAAGAGGCGCGCGCGCTTTCCGAACGCTTCCCGACCGTTCCCGCGCGCACCCTGCTGGCGATGCTCACCGGCTGGGGCGCGGCGGCGCTGGGATTGCAGGATCGCCTGGGCACGCTCAGCGCCGGCCGCGCCCCCGGGGTCCTGGCCTTCGAGCACGCGCCGGGCGCTGTGCCCAAAGACCCTGAAGCCTTCGTGATCTCGCGAGCTCCGGCAGCGCGCCAGGTGCTGTCGCGGCCCCGCCACGTGCTTTGAAGGCACTCTGGTCGACGTGAGTTCGTCGATTGACCCGACCACCACCGCCGCTGGCACTGTACGGGGGTGGGCACGCGATCGCATACCACCAGAGGGCGGACGGCCAGCGCCGTCCTGGGCATGATGGCCTCGGCGTGGACACGTAGCCCCGCTCTGGATCGTAGCGAAACTCGCTCTGGCGCGTCTGGGAGTAGAGCCAGCTGTTGGCCGCTGCCAGCACGCGCTCGCCCGCCAGCCGCACCGACCAGGCCTCCGAGGTGCAGTAGTAATCGTCCAGAAAAGACTTGACCGCCGTCTCGCTGGCGACCGCGCTGACGCTGCTGCTGCTGACCCCATCGGCCAGGGCCAGGCAGATGCCCTACGTGGTTCGCAGGGGTTCTTCAGGCGCATGCCAGGCGTGGAAGTCCTGATTGATGGGCTTTTTTCCCCGGTCGGAATACTGACCGACCGAGACCACGAGCTGACTGGCCAAAGTTCGCTCCGTCGCAAGCCGACCGCGTGATCAGGCGGCCTCGTCCAGCTGGCCGGCCTTGCCGATCAAGCTCTCGCCCGGTCGGGGACGGGCAGGGGCTGTGCGCACGTGGGTGCTGTAGAGCGTTCTTCGATCAGGCCGCCGTGAACCGCGATGGCCTCGGCGACCGCCGCCAGCAGACGCTCGCCTCTGGGCTCGGGCAGGAGATTGGGGATGGAGTGGGTTTGCATTGGCGCCGCGCGCGGCAAGAACTCAGCGCCCCAGGCAGCCGCCCGCAGGTTTGACCCGGATGCGGAACTGCTCGGTGGTGTAGGCCACCCAGAGTTCATCGCGGTATTCGACGAGCGATGGGCGACCGATGGCGCGCCCCGCGATCGGACCGAGCGATCGCGGCGCTGCATCGGTCATCAAGTACAATTCCATGCGGCCTTCGGCATCCGCCGTGATGGCGTAGAGGCCCTCGCCGAGTTTCATGCCCAAAGACAAGTGCAGGGGTTCGTCCGGAAAGTCGATGACGCGGTTGTCGTCGCAGAAATAGGTCAGCCCGCCGGACGCGTCGACACAGGCCCATGAGCCGCTCTGCAAATGGTAGCGCCCGTCGAGGCCGCGGTAGCCAAAAAAGCCTAGCCCCCCGGAGAATGGATTGCTCACCGTGGTCGCCCGCACCAGGGGGTCGGCAGGCGCATGCTCAAACGGTAGCCGGTCGAGCACGAAGCCCGTGGGATCTTGCGGGATGGGATAGAGCAGCGCGCCATCGGGCTCGATTGTCAGGCTGATGCCGATGGCCGAGGCGCTGCCAGCTGGGGCGTCCACTGCGGGCACCACGCGCGGCTCGGCGAAGCCGGCGCTGGCGGTCCAGTCGACGAAGGAAACGCGCCCGTCCGGATCGCTGAGGTTGATGTCCAGGGGCAGCTCCTGCACCGGTGAGAAGACGAATTTGGCAGCGGCGTGGACGCTATGAACCGGTCCGAGTTCGCTGGCGTCGACGCGCGTCCAGCTGCGCAGCAGGGCATCGTTGGTCTGCCAGAGCATGACGCCGCCTCCCTGGCTGTCCTCGTCGAATGCGTAGGGGTCGAGGGCCACAAGGCTGAGATAGGTGCCGTCGGGTGCGCCCGGAGCGATCAATGGATCGAGGCCGAAGTCGCTGCCAGGCACGTCGCGCGCACACTCGTCGGCGCTGAAGAGGTCGCTGTGCTCAAAGATGAAGTCGCGCACGGCGTCGATGCCGACGAGGAGGGCCTGCTCGGGTGCCTCGGGCGACGCGGCCCCGACGATGCCCACCAGGGTGCGGCGCCCGGCGACGTCGGCGAAACAACCGCCTCCCGAGTCACCCGCGCCGATGGCGGGCGCCTCCGCTTCGATGCTCTGGGCGCGGAAGCCGTCGATGCTACGCGGATAGGTGCAGCCCGGCGACGAAGCGCCCAGGCCAGCGCCGGCCTCGAGCACTGCGAAGCGCGCCCTGCGCAGCGTGGGCTCGACGGCGGCCCCGCCGTCGTCGCCGGCAGCCACCGCACCGAAGCCCATGCACTCGATCTCCTCACCCACCAGGTCCGTGGCGCTGCCCTCGAAGAGCGCCACCTCCTCGGCCAGCGGCATCAGGTAGCGCGAACGCAGGAGCACCGCGTTGTGTTCGGCCGACTCGATGGCGCGGTGGGCGTAGCTGACGCGGTCGCCGGCCTGGATCATGATGGTGGTGGGGTCGGCCAGGTCGCTGCCGCAAAAGCAGTCGAGACCCGCAAGCAACCAGCGCCGACTCAGGGCCGTGGCCGAGCAAAGCCCCTGGGAGGTCTGGATCCAGACCACACCGCGGTCGTCGCGCTCGACCTCCGCACCCAGCAGCGCTTCGACGGCCTGCTCGACGCGCACAGGCGATTGCTCGCCTTGACACGCAGTCAAACCCAAGGCCAGCACCCGGAGCAGCCGGAGCCACCGCCTGCACGAGCCTTCAGTCATCGCCTGAACGCGGCCCCTTGAGGTCCAAGCTGGCGAGCTTATGCGTCAGCGTGCGAATCGGAATCTTCAGAAGGCGCGCAGCGGCGCGGCGGTTGCCCCCGGTCTGCTGCAATGCCTCGGCGATCAACTCCTTCTCGTAACGCAGCACCCGTTGCTTGAAAGTCAAGCCTCCGCCATCGGCGGACGACTTCGGGCTCGGAGGTTCACCGGTCGGCAGCGGCACCGTGTCGGAGCGCGAAAAGGCTTCGGTCTCGCTGCTCTCGCTGCCCCGCGACTGCGGCAGCGCTTCCATGAAGCTCGCCACCGCACCACTGCCCAGCTCCTGGGGTAGGTCGCAGACATCCAGCATCGTGCCGCGCGCCACCAAGCTGGCGTGCTCGATTGCGTTTTTGAGCTGGCGGATGTTGCCCGGCCAGGGCAGCGCGCGCAGGTGCGCCTGGAGGGCTGGCGACAGCTTGCGCCGCGCCACTCCCCAAAGGGCCGCGGCACTGGCCTGAAAGTGCTCGGCCAGGGGTGCGATCTCGTCGCGGCGGTCGCGCAGCGGCGGCACGCGCAGGGTCACGGCGTTGAGACGGTAGAAAAGGTCGTCGCGAAAACGCCCCTCGGCGATCATGGCACGCAGGTCCCGGTGGGTGGCGGCCACCACGCGCACGTCGACGGCAACGGCGCGCGGGCTGCCCAGTGGTTGCACGGTGCGGGTCTCCAGCGTGCGCAGCAGGGCAGCCTGGTTGGCCAGCGACAGCTCACCAATCTCGTCGAGAAAGAGCACCCCGCCGTCGGCTTGCTCGAAGAGGCCGCGGCTGCTGGCCGCTGCACCGGTGAACGCGCCGCGTTGGTGACCAAAGAGCAGGCTCTCGGCAAGCGACTCGGGAATCGCTGCGCAGTTGATCACGCACAGTGGCCCTTCCCGCCGTTCGCTGAGCTTGTGCAGGGTGCTGGCCACCCGTTCCTTGCCGCTGCCGGTCTCGCCCACGATCAGCACGGGCACTGTGGTCGGCGCCACCCGCTCCACGGTTTCGTAGAGGTCGGCCATGGTGGAACCGAAGAAGGCCGGCTCGGCTCCTGTGGTGGCGGCCGGGTCGCTCGTTTCGGTGCCCAGCAGGTGCAAGGTGGCCACCGCGCGGCCCATGTGCACCACCTCGCCGGGCCGCAGCTGCCGGCGCTCGACACGCTGACCGGCGATCCAGGTGCCGTTCTTGGACCCGAGGTCCTCGACCCAGAGCTTGCCGCCTTCGAATTCGAAGCGGGCGTGCTGCCGCGAGAGGCTGCGGTCGTCGACGGTGAGTTCGGCGGGAAAGCCGCGGCCCACGGTGCAGCGACTACCGGGACCCAGCGTACGCACGCTGCCGCCGCCATCGTGGTGCACGACCAGGCTCGCCAGGGCTCCGCTCGGCTTGTCTGGCGCCTGGGCAGCAGCCACGGAGGCGGCGCTGTGTTCGAGGGTGGTGGGATCTTGCATGGTGTCTTTCCCTCAATCGCGTTGGTGAACTGTAGTACTTGCGCTGCAGCCGTCGAGGCTGGCGCCGGCGCCAAGTTCGCCAGCGACGGCGCCTGCGGCCGCCCGCGCCGCGACCCAACCCCCGACCGTGCAATCCTGGATGCGGCCCTCGAGGCGCCCGACCAGGGGCCCGCTGCCGCGACCGCCGATGACGGTGGCGTTTTCGAGCACGACGTTTTCAATGACGCCCCGGACCACGCCGAAGAGACCGACCGCAGCGCGCTCGGGCCGGCGAATCCACAGCCCCCGGATGCCGTGGCCCTGACCATCGAAGCGACCGTCGAAGGGCGCCGTGGCGTCGCCGACAGGCCAAAAGCCCTGGCCGTCGCCGAAATCGAAGTGGCTGCAGTCCAGATCGGCTTCGAGGCGGTAGTGGGCCGAGGGCTCCCGTGCCATCCACTGCAGCGCATCGCAACTGGCAATCGCGTAGGGCGCTTCTTGGCTGCCGTCACCGACGCTCGGGGCGGCGGCCGGCAGTGCGCGCTCGAGGCAGCCGGCCTCGAAACGCAAGCAGGGCAGCGCCAGGGTCTCGGCCGCACCCCAGACCTCGCCGCTAAAGTCCCAGCCCAGGTGGGCGAGCGCGCGCGGGCTGCGCAGGGTGAAGCGGGGCAGGCCGTGGGGCCGACCGTCGCAGCGACGACCGGGACCACAGTCGTAGTAGCTTGCGATGACAACGCTATCGCCGGCGCTCTGCAAAAGCGGCACGGGCTGTCCCTCGAGGGCGGCACCGTAGCTGTCGACGATGCGCGAAGCGCTCGCCTCTGCCGCGATCGACCCCGCGTGGGAGGAGCCTCCCTCGAAGCGCACCTGCACATAACTCTCGGTCACCAGGCTCCCTTCGAGGACCCCGACCAGGCCGGCCACAGCCACCTCGGCGCTGGCCGCGTACACGCGGCCGATGGCGGCGATCTGGGAGAGTTCGGCATTGCGCGCCGTCCCGGCCAGGAGCGCAGTGCCCGCGCCGCCGGCCACCTCGGCCTCCAGCCGCAGCCTCTCGACGCGGCCCCCCTCGATGGCACCGAAGAGCGCCGCCGGCCCGTCGGCGCCGGCTTCGATGGCGAGACCCGCGATGCGGTGACCTTCGCCCCACAGGCTGCCCGTGAAGGGCGCCGATGCCTCGCCCAGGGGCACAAAGCCGCCCGCCGCCGACAGCCCGCTGCAGTCGATGTCACCCTGCAGACGGTGGTGGCGATCGAGGGCCCGGGCGATGGCCTGCAGCTGCTCGCAGTCGGCCACCACGCAGGCCTCGGCCCTGGAGCGACCGCATTGCGTTGGCACGACCGGCGGCGGTTGTGCTGCCACTTGGACCTCCTCGACCTCCTCGACCTCCTCGACCTCCTCGACGGATTCGATCCCGGACGCACCACCGTCGCCGGCGTCGACCTCGGTGGGCGTGGACGCTTCCCAACCGCCGTCCATGCCCGCGTCGGCTCGCTCGGGCGCCGCGGTGGCTTCCGTCGCCAGCGGCCAGCTATCGGGATCGGAGGCATCGACGTCAGCGCTGACGCAGTGCTGGTGATGGCAGGTGCCCGACCCTTGGCAGAGCACACCGATGCAGTCGGCCTCGAGCCGCACCTCGATTTGCACGCGCGCCCCGACCACGTAGCCGCTGTGCCGACGCGCCTCCACCAGCGGCTGCGCCTGGGCGTCGAGGGCCGTCAGCCGCAACTCGAAGCGGCGATCGCTGTCGCCGTCGCGCGGCACCATGCGAAGGGTCATGGGAAAGTGCAGGCGCTCGCCTTCGAGCACGTGGGTCTGAAGCTCCAGACGGGATCCGTCGGCGGCGATCGGCAGTAGCTCGACGCGCAGGGCGCTGGCCCGCTCTTGCACCTCGGTGTCGGCGAGCACGCGCACGTTGAGTTCGGTGCCCGAGTCCGGAGCACCGCAGGCTGCGGTCACCAGCGCAGCCCAGCAAAGCCCTACGAAGCAAGCCCCCTTCATGGCAACTGCTTCGTGTGCAAGGTGAGCTCGGGCCCCTCGCCGTCGTCGCCGATCAGGTAGCCGGCGGCAAGCGCGCCGACGCTGGCGGCCACAATGCCGACCCCGATCCACAGCCAGGTCGAACGCGAATCTTCGATATCGGCCGGGTCGCTGCGCGCGCCTGCGCTTTGCAAGGCGACATCCGCGCGCGGTTCGGGGGCCGGCGCGCTCGCCTGCGCCTCGGGCTCGAGCACCAACTGCTGGTCACGACGCTCGGCGGGCTCGAGCGAGAGCGAGAGCGAGAGCGGCCGGTGATCGGGCGCGACCACGCGGATTTCGTGACTGCCCGGATCGAGCCGCAGCTCGCGGCGCGGGCCGGTCTGACCGATGCCCCGGTCGTCGACCCAGATTCGGGCAGCCTCCGGCGTCACCGTCAACACCACCACCGCCAATAGCGCCTCGGCCCGCGTGCGCAGCTCGGCCAGCTCGTGCAGCTCGGCGCGCTGACGCTGTGGGTCGGCCGCGGCGCGGAAGGCGTCGATTTCAGCGATCGAGTCGCGCAGGCGAGCCAGCTGGAAGTTGCTTAACGCGAGGTTGAACGTGGTGCTGGCGCGCGGATGGAGCGCGCGCGAGGCTTCGAAGAGGGTATGGGCCTCTCGCCAGCGACCGGCCTCGGCCTCGACCACGCCAGCCTCGAAGAACTCGCGCGCGCGGCGGGCATTTTCGTCGGCGTCGGCGATCACCTCGGCCGCGTCCTTCGGTTGGACTTGCTGGGCATGGACGGCGCTCGCCCACGGCCACAGCAAAAGGACACAAAGTCCCCACATACGGTGCAGCTGGCCGCGGCTCACCACTGCCTCCGAAGTGCGGGAAGCCCCGTGCCGACAGCCGGCGCCGCATCCTGGCGCTCTACGGCCGGCGGCGCTTCGGGTTCGGGTCCCGCGAGCACGGGGGCCACTGTGGCGGCGGCGGGTGCCGGCGTCAAGATTTGACTCCGCGTTAGTCTCCGTCGGCGGGAGCGCACACGGGGCGCCGGTGACGGGGCGTTGACGACCTCCTGGTCGGGATCAGCCGGGGCGGGCGCTGATGCTGGCTGAAGGGGCGCCGGCTCGCCGGCACCTGCATCGACGCCCGCCGCGGCGACCGCCCCCGCAGCGCCCTCCCCCGCAAGCGCTCGCGGGGCCGTGGCCGGCGGCGCTGCGGCCTGCACGGCGGGCGGCGCGGCCGGACGCGCTTCGATCGCCAGCGGCTGCCAGGGCAAAAGCCACAGCGTCAGGAGCGCTCCCAGGACGGCCACGAGCGACAGCGGCAGCGCGTGACCGGGCGCCGCCGCGGCCGGCAGCAGGCCGGACTCGGTGGGCGGCGCATCGCCGTCGCCGCACAGCCACTCTGGAAAGTGGGGCAGACCGATGGGGTCCGGGTCGGCCGGCAGCGCCACGCCGTCGGCGGCAGCACTGAGCGCCAAAGCGCGGGCCAGCTGGCGCATGTCGCGGTAGCGGTCGGTCAGCGAGGAAAGCCCGCGATCGACCACGGCCGCGAGCTTGGCCGGTACCTCGGGCGCCCGCTGCCGCAAACGCGGCGCGCGCCCCTCGGCCACGCGCGCCAAAAGCGCCGCCACCGATTCGCTGGAAAAGGGTGGCGCGCCCGCAAGGCAGCGGTGGATCACGGCGGCCATCGACCACACGTCGCTGGCGCTGCTGACCGGACCGTCGCTGGCCTGCTCGGGCGCCATGTAATGGGGCGTACCGACCACCATGCCCGAACGCGTCAGGGAACTACTGCTCTCGCTGCGGGCCAGCCCGAAATCGAGCAGCTTGGGCACGGTGGCGCCACTGCCGTCTCGGTGCAGGAAGATGTTGGAGGGCTTGAGGTCGCGGTGGATCACCCCCCGGTCGTGCATGTGACTGAGCGCACCCATCACCGGCAGGAGCCAAGCCAGCGTGTGCTCTGGCGTCAGCGTACCGCGTTCGCTCAGGGCTTGTTCCAGCGTCTGTCCATCGAGGGCTTCCATGACCAAATAGGGCTCGTCATGACACTGGCCGTGGTCGAGCAATGTGACGGCGTTGGGGTGGTGGATTTTCTCGGCCGTGCGTGCCTCTTGCAGGAATCGAGCCCGTTTTTCGCCCTGCTCGTCGTCGCTGGCCGGCAACAGCTTGATCACCACGGCGCAGCGACCCCGAAGGTCGCGGCCGCGATAGACGAGGCCCATTCCCCCACGGGCGATTAACTCAACGATCTCATAGCGTTGCGCTAGGACTGTGCCGATTCTTTCGCGGGCTGTGGGCAGCGGCAATGGGGTAACTTCCAGACCTTGACCCACGCTGCTGAGCTGGGCCGAACGTGAACTGGGAACTACCTAGGCCCAGGACGGGCACGGCTCAAGGCACCCGTGGCGCGATGCGGCAGCTGTTGCCGACCCGCGAGCAACTTTTGCCTCAGCGGCTTCGGCAAGTTTTGCCACGGCGCCCGGGATCTGGCTTCCCCCTTCGGAGACATTTTATCCGTTCATCCGGATAAACAAATCAATATTCGCCCGCGGCCTGGCGCGGCACGCGGGCGGTGATGGCCGTCACGATTTCGTAGTTAATTGTGCCCAGCCTGGCGGCCAGCTCGTCGGCGCCGATCTCCTGCTCGCCCTGGCGCCCGACGATCACGACCTCGTCGCCGAGGCCGACAGCGCCGCCCAGCTCGGTAACATCCACCAGGAGTTGATCCATGGTGATGCGCCCGACCTGGTCACAGCGTCGTCCGCCCACCAGAAGCTGCATACGATTGGAGAGATTGCGGTGCAGGCCGTCGCCGTAGCCGACCGGCACGGTGGCGATGATGGAGTCGCGTGTGGTGCGGTAGCTGTGGCCGTAGCTCAGACCGGTGCCAGCGGGCACGCCTTTGATCAGCGTGATGGGCGCCTTCCACTCCAGCACCGGCTTTAGCTCGCGCACGCGCGGGTTTTGAACCTCGGCTGAAGGGGCAAGGCCGTAGATCGAGATGCCCGGGCGTGCGGCATCGAAGCTGGCCCCGGGCAAGTCGAAAAGCGCGGCGCTATTGGCCATGTGGGCGACGCCGATGTCGCGACCGGCAGTCGCGGCCACCAACGCCTGAAAGCGGCGTAGCTGGGCGAGCGAGTAATCTTTGTCAGCTTCGTCGGCGCGGGGGAAGTGACTCATCAAGCCCGCCACGCGCAGCTGTGGCAGCTTTGTAGAGAGATCGAGGAAAGCCTCGACCTCGCCCGGGGCGATGCCGGCGCGACCCATGCCGGTGTCGACCTTGAGATGCACCGCCGCCTCACGGCCGAGGTCCCGGGCGGCGCGCGAGAGCGCCTCGAGCATGGGCCGGGTGCAGACCGCGGGCTCGAGCCCGTGGGCGACCAGCATCGTGGCCTCGTCGGGCAGCATCGCCGACATCACCAGGAAGCGGGCATCGATGCCGGCTTCGAGCAGCGCGACGGCCTCGGCGGCGTGGGCCACACAAAAGGTCCCATGGCCGCGGCCGCGCAAGTGGCGGGCGACCAGCTCGGCGCCGTGACCGTAGGCGTTGGCCTTGATGGCAGGCCACAGCGGCCGCCCGCCGGCCAACTCGGCGAGCAGCGCGAGGTTGTGGTCGAGACGGTCGAGATGGATCAGGGCCTTGGAACTCACGGCGCAACCGGGCGCAGTCGCGATGGACTGCCGTCGAGAGCCCGCGCGATGGGCAGCGGGCGGGTTTTGTTGTAACCCGGGGCCATGGTTTCGCCCAGCATTCGCCAGCGGGTGGGCTCGCTGCTTTTTCCTCTGGCCCTCTGCATCGCGCTGATCGCCATCGCCCTGCTCGGCTACCGCCTGCAGCGGCTGGAGCGGCTTCTGGCTCCGGAGCGCGAGGGTGCGCCGGCGGCGCCGCCGGTGGTGGCGCGGGGCGAGCTTTCGCCGCTGGAAAAGACCACCACCGAACTCTTCCGCCGGGCCTCCCGCTCGGTGGTGCACATCACCACCCTCGACGTGCAGACCGATCTCTTTCGGCTGCGCGTGCTGGAAATTCCGCGCGGCACCGGCTCCGGCTTCCTCTGGGACGACCAGGGCCACGTGGTCACCAACCTGCACGTGCTCAGCTCGGCCCAGCGGGCGCGCGTGACGCTGGCCGACCACAGCGAGTGGTCGGCAGAACTGGTGGGCACCTCACCGCGCCACGACCTGGCGGTGCTGCGCATCGCCGGTGCGGCAAGCCGCGCCACGCCGCTGCCCCTGGGCACCTCGAGCGATCTTGTGGTGGGCCAATACGTGGCCGCCATCGGCAGCCCCTTTGGGCTCGACTACACGCTGTCGACGGGCGTGATCAGCGGCCTCGGCCGCGAGATCCCCGGCCAGCTGGAGCTGCCCATCCGCGGCGCCATCCAGACCGACGCCGCCATCAACCCGGGCAACTCGGGCGGCCCCCTGATGGACAGCAGCGGGCGCCTGATCGGCGTCAACACCGCCATCTACAGCCCCAGCGGCGCCTCGGCCGGGGTGGGCTTCGCGATTCCGGTGGACACAGTCGCGCGCGTGGTCCCGGAACTCATTCGCTACGGCCGCGAGGTGCGGCCGGTATTGGGCGTGGAGCTGGCCGACGACGCCTTGACTCGCAGGCTGGGTCTGCGGGGCGTGCTGGTCGGCGCCGTACTGCGCGATTCGCCCGCCGCCCAGGCCGGCCTACTGGGCGTACGCCGGAATCCCGAGAGCGGAAAACTCCTGCTCGGCGACGTGATCGTGAGCCTGAACGACACGCCCATCACATCCCAGCGCGACCTGCACCGCGCCCTCGATACGCTCCAGCCGGGCGACGAAGTGAGCTTGCAGCTGCTGCGCGACGGCGAGCAGCTACGGGCGAGGCTGCGCCTGGGTGCCAATGTAGGGCAGTGAACGCAAGCGTAATCGCGACCACAATTGGTCGATCTGAGCTATGCTTCGAGGGCGTGCCTGGAAGACGGGCATATTCGAAGATGAGCAAAGAAACGGCTGATGCGTCCGGGCCCTGGGACGGGCTCGACGAGCTCCGGGTGCGACTGCACGAGATCTCCCGGGACCGCTCCGCAGGTGCCGTCGAGCGCGAAGCCGCCCTTGGGGCGGTCGACACCAAGCGGCGCCTCGCCCTCGCCCTGGCCGCTCCCGATGCCTGCACCCGCTGCAGCCGCCACGACGCCAAGCAGCCGCAGGGCTTCGAAGGCGGCCGCTGTTGCAGCCATCCCCTGGGTCGACTCTTCACCGAGGACATGCTCGCCATGCTCGCCACCGGCGGCATGGGCGGGGAGGCCTTACAGGGCCCCGCCCACACGGGCGCCGGCTGCGCCTTCCGCGACCGCCTGGGTTGCACCCTGCAGCCCGCGCAGCGTCCCAACGCCTGCGCGGGATACATCTGCCAATCACTCTCGGAGGAACTGCAGACCAAGGGGGCGCGCGAAGGGGTCGCGACCCTGTGCGCGGAGCTGGAAGACAGCGAGCGCAAGTTTCGCAGCGCGCGCACCCTGCGTCTGGCGGCCCTGGAGATCGAAGCGCTGCTGAACAGGCGCGAGGGTTGAAGCCCGACCGGCGCGCGCGCAGCTCAACCCTGCACGCGCGCCGGCCCTCAATCGACTCAGAACTGCTTGCAGTCCGGGGTCTCGCGCGGCTCTTCGGGTGCCGGGTCGATGATGTGGAACTCCACACGCCGGTTGGCCTGGCGACCCTTCTTGGTCTTGTTGGACTGGACCGGCATCGACTCACCGCAGCCCCAGGCCTCCAGCCTTTCGGCAGCCACACCCTTTTCGACCAGCCACGCCTTGACCGCCAGGGTCCGGCGACCGGAGAGGTCGATGTTGTAGGCGTCGCTGTTCTGGCTGTCGGTGTGGCCTTCGACGCGCACGCGCTTGATGGCCTCGTCGTGCGTCAGGATCTGCACGATGTCATTGAGCACGCCATGGCTCTCGGCTCGAATCGTGTCCTTGTTCAGGTCGAATTCGACGCGCTCGAGGATCACGATGGACTTTTCCTGCACGCAGGCGAGCTTGGGACAGCCGTTGCAGTCGGCGCGCTCCCCGTTGGGCACCCCGGGCGTGAGCGGACAGGCATCGCTGGGGTCGACGACGGTGTCGCCGTCGGCGTCTTCCTCCGGGCAGCCGTCTTCGTCCTGGATCTTGTCGAAATCCTCGGGCTGGTCCGGACAGCTGTCATTTTCGTCCAGATAGCCGTCGCCGTCGCGATCGCTGGGCGGCGGGCAGCCGTGCTTGGCCGGGTCCTCGTTCTTCTCGCCCGGCTCGTCGGGACATGCGTCATCCACGTCGAGGATGCCGTCCTGGTCGTTGTCCGGCGGTGGAGGCGGCGCCGGCGGCGCCGGCGGCGGCGCCGGACAGCCGTGCTTGGCCGGGTCTGCGTTGGCTTCACCCGGGGTTTGTGGGCAGGCGTCTTCGGGATCGAGGATGCCATCGCCGTCGCTGTCCCGCACCACCTCGGGCGCGAAGGCCACGGTCAGCAGGACGCGGGCGCGGGCATTGCCGATGGCGTCGGTGAAGCCGGGGCCGCCCGCCAGGCCCAGGCGCCAGGCGCCCACGCGGTACTTGGCCCCGAGCAGGGCCTCCATGTCGGCGTCGCCGCCGCTATTGTCGATCTCCACGCCTTGCACGCCTTCGCCGCCGATGAGCACGCTGCCGGGAGCATCGAGCGCGAAGCCACCGTGCAGCTCGGGACCGATCTGCAGGGCGTCGCCCGCGCCGACCCAGGCCACGCCGGCGGCGTAGGAGATCTGGTGGGGGTTATCGGAAAAACGCAGTTTCGGGCCCACGTTCAACGACCACACCATGGAGCTGCCGCGACCGCCGACGATGAGGTGCGGCTTGAGCGTGGCGGCGCTGTCTCCGGTGAAACCCTCGGCGGGCGAGGTGGGTAACCACAGGTGAGCACCAAGCGCGACCTGAAAGCCATCGTCGGCCTCGCCGTGCAAGCGAGCGCGCAAGCCAAGGCGCAGGTCGCCCATGGCCGCCGAGTCCGGTGAGGTCACGACGGCAGTGCCCACATCGGGCGTTTCACCGTCCTGGTAGACCGCGAGCGGGAGTTCGAGCGATGCGGCCAGGCGATCGAATAACGCCAGCGATGCCCCGACGCGCAGATAGGCCTGACCGCTCACGACTTTTCCCAACTCGTCTCCATTGGCATCGCGGATCACGAGGGGCGCATTGATGTAGTCGAGGCTGAGCTGGGCGGCCGGCAGCAGATGCCCCTCGGTGCGCGGCGACTGGGCGCTGAAGAAGTCGTCGGAGGCCAGGCCGGGATCGAGCTGGTTGAGCGGCAGCGATTGCACCTGGGCGTTGGCGCGGCCGGCGCCGCCGGCGAGCACGAGCAGCAGCACGCTCACGCCGACGCCGACGCGGGCCAAGGTGCCGTGGCGGCGCGAGCGGCGCGAGCGGCGCTGCCACAGCAGCAGCAACAGGCCACCGAGCAGGAGCAGCAGCGATGTGCCGGGGCGGCTGCGACCGCGGGAAGCCGAGCAATCGATGAAGCCTCCTCCGGCGACGGTGATGCCCCGCTCGGCCGACACCACGTCAGGACGCGGTTCGTCGCCATCGCCACCACTGCCGCCACCGCCGCCACCGCCGCCACTGCCGCCGCTGCCGCCACTGCCGGCGCCGACGTCGACCGGGACGCCGGCGTCGCCCCCGGCATCGGTGGCGTCAACCGCGGCGTCCATGGTGTTGTCGGTGGTGGTGCCCGCATCGCTCAGGGAATCGGTCGCTCCGGCGTCGGTGCCGGCGTCGGTGCCTGCATCGACGATCACGCCCGCGTCCTCATCACCGATGTCGGGGTCGGCGATACAGGCTCCGGTGGCGTCGCAGCTGCCGCCTGTGCAAACGGTACCCACTGGCACGAGCGCCGGCACACAAACGCCGTCGTTGCAGCTGTCGTCGGTGCACTCGTTGCCGTCGTTGCAGTCGGCGGCCGAGCTGCACTGGGTCGAGAGGCCCTCGCGTCGCAAAAAGACGTAGGAGTTGTAGTCCTGATCGGCGGTGTCGGAGACGCCCAGCACCAGCGTATTGACTTCGTCGCCCGTGTTGACCTCGGAGTTGCACACCAGGGTCACCGTCAGGCCATCGACGTTCAGCTTGTAGGCCGGATCGATGGGGCTGCCGGAGGCGTCGAAGGCGGTGTTGTTGAGGTAGAGCGCTGGATTGGAGCTATGCCAGAGTTCGTCCGCTCCCTGCAGCGTAATATCTCCGGCAGCCGGCTGAAAGTTGTCCGCATCGTTGACGGTGTTGATGCTGACAAAGGTAGTCTCGCCGGCGAGCGCCTTGCCATCCAGATCGTAGGCATCCACCAACGCGCAGTTGGCACCATTGAGCACAAGGCCCATGCGATCGGTGAACTTGGTGTGGACATACTCATTGTATTCATCCGAGGCGAAGGTGTACTGCAGGTTGATCGGCGAACTGGCGGCCTTGAAGTCAATGCGCAGATAGGTCACGTCACAAGCAGCTGCACCCGCACCGGCCTGGAAGAGATTCACCGTAGCCAGGTCCCCCACCGTGCAGCCGAAAGCCTCCGAGCACTCCGTATTGCAGATTCCGCTGCCCTCAGGACTCTCGGACCACTCATCGGAGACGTTCTCGCCCTGAAGCTCCAGCACCGAACCACTGCTGAGCACCAGACCACTGCTGTAGCCAAGCGCGGCAGGAGAAGCAGGGCTCGACTGCGAGCCATCGCCGGTAAACGAGCCGGCACTATTGGGACCGGCCACCAACTCTGCGTCGACCACGGTAATCCCCGCACCGGCAAAGAACTCCGCAAGCGCGAGCGCATCGGCCTTGGTCGTGCCCGCCGCCGGTGTCACGACCACCGGGTCGGCGAGCGCCAGCGATTGCCCCAACGCACACAACGCCCCCGCGAGCACACATACCACGACGTACTTTTTCATGACGATCCTCCTCGAGCACCACATCGTCGCGTCATTGGCCACACGTGCGCACCCCCTCGCTCCTGCCGGCGCGCCGGGAGCGTGGTGATCAATGGCCAGTCAATTCGACATGAATCGAATCAACCCATCGGCCCGTCATTGCGGAATCCCGAGCGCTCAGCGACGCCCGAGCGGACCATTCCGCGGCAAAACAAGCTCGTTACGCGAAGCCTCCGACGACATTGTCAATTCTAGCCCGAAACGCCTCGCGCCCGTCCACTCCAAAATCGATGCTCCCTGTACTCAACAGCATCGATTCACGCGAACGCCCACGGCGAGCACACGGGCACCCATGCGCCGCATTTTTCGTAACGACCGGGCGGAACATTTCTGTATGGGGTCTACGGAGTTGCTGCCCGAGCCACCGCTCGTCGCCGCGCCGGCATTGCCGAGTCGTGGCCGCGGCTTTAGCATTTTCCGGCCATGCCCAAGATCCGCTTTGACGCCGACGACCTCAGCACCGAGGCCGCATCCGAACAGTGGCTGTACGAGGTCTGCGACCGCGCCGGCAGCTCGGTGCCCTTCGCCTGCAAGGCCGGAGCCTGCGGCACCTGCGCCACCGAGGTTCTCTCGGGCTTCGAAGCGCTGGGTGAGCAGAGCGCCCGCGAGGTGCGTACCCTGCGCGCCCAGGGGCTGGACCCGGCCCGCTTTCGCCTGCCCTGTCTATGCGACGTGGGCGGGGACGTGACCTTCGGCAAGAGCCCCCACGCCGAGGGGGGCGCAGCGCTGCAAACCCATGAGGTGGTGGTCGAAAGCTTTCGACCACTCAATCTCACCGTATGCGAGGTGCGCTTCTTCGTCGAAACCCCGAGTTTCGACTTCCGCCCCGGCCAATACATGATCTTTCACCTGCCCCGGCGCAGCGAAGGCAAGGTAATCCGCCGCAGCTACTCCATCAGCACACCCCCCTCCGATCGCCGCCACTTCGAGATCTGCGTGCGCGCAGTGGCCGGAGGCTTCGGCTCCAACTACATCCACCGCCTGCGGCCGGGCCGCCGCCTGCGCGTCGAGGGCCCGTATGGGGACTTCCTGCTCGACGGATCGGGTGACAAGGAAATCCTGATGATCGCGACGGGCACCGGCATGTCCCCGATCCGATCGATGCTGACGCATCTGCTGCACCATCGAAGCGATCGCCGCGTGCGTCTCTTCTTCGGCGTGCGCCACGAAAGCGACCTCTTCTATACCGACCTCTTGCGCGGCCTCGAAGCCCACCACCCGAGCTTCGAATACCGGCTGACCCTCTCGCAGCCCTCCGCGCGCGGCTGGTCGGGCCACAGCGGCCGCGTCACCGACCTGATCGACAGCGAGCTCACCGAGCGGGACGCCCAAAACACCCAGGTTTACCTCTGCGGCAGCCAAGCCATGATCGAAAGCAGCTGCCAAAAGCTGCGCCAGCTCGGATTTGCCGACGAGGATCTCTTCTTCGAGAATTTCTACTGACGGCAGAGCGACGAGCGGTTCGCGCAGGTGACGACGACTCGGGAATATCGGCTGCGGCTCTCGGCTCCTGTCGCGCCTCCGAAGGCCACGGACTTCGAACGCGTCTGTCGCTTCACCCTCTCTATCGATCGCCCGACGGTAGCGCGACGACTGCTTGAGGCGTTGCCCAAGCTGCTGCGCCTCTCCGCGATCGACGAGGCGCGCAAAATGCGCATCGCCGCCGAGTTCGGGAAGCTGGGCATCGAAGCCGGCTTCGAGCCGGTCTTCGTCAGCGCCCATCCCTGCGCCCGCCATCCCAGGCTCGGCGCCGACCGCATCTGCCCGCGCTGCGGCTCGAGCTACCTATGTACGCTGTGCGCGGAGGTGGAAGACTTCCGCGCCTGCGCCAAGTGCTCGGGCTCAGAGCGCAGACGGCGCCGCTTCCGCAACCTGCGCGTCGTCGTCCTGCTGGGCATCCTGGCGCTCGTGCTGTCGTCGACGCTGTCGGAAAACCGCCGCTTGACCAGCTGGTCGCAGCCGCTGCAGGTGGGCATCTACCCCGTGATGCTGGACTCGAGCCCGGCCGTGGCCGAACGCCTGCGGGAGCTCAATGCCGATCAATTTCAACCGATAGCCAACTTCGTGGCACAGCAGGCCCAGCGCTATGGCCTGCCGCTGCGTAGGCCCATCCTGCTGCACGTGGGCCGACCCGCGGCAGCGCGTCCCCCCGAGCCGCCCAGGCAAGAGCCCCACTGGAGTCGCATCGCCCTCTTTAGCCTAGAGCTACGCTACTGGGCCTGGTCGACGATCCGCGAGCACGAGCTGCCGCGTGCCGACGTGCGACTCTTCATCGCCTACCAGGACGCGGCTCCCGGCCAACGCCTGCCCCACTCCCTGGGCCTGTGGGAGGGCCATCTCGGCATCGTCAACGCATACGCCGACCCCAAGATGGCCCACCTCAACCACATCACCATCGCCCACGAGCTGATGCATGCGCTGGGCGCCAGCGACAAATACGACGCTGAGCTTCGCCCACTACACCCCGACGGCTATGCCGAGCCCGACCGGCGACCGCGCCACCCCCAGCGGGCTGCGGAAATCATGGCCGGGCGCATCCCACTGTCCGCGGACGCGCTGAAGGACCCCGACGGCTTCGAGGAGGTGGTCATCGGCCTGGGCACCGCGCGGGAGATCGGCTGGGTGCCCTGAGGCCCCCGGTTTCCGGAGAACTTCTGCCGCCGGGCGCCACCAAGACAGACGAAACGGCCCACGACGGCGCCGCGGGCAAAGCTCCCATGGAAACGACGACAACAACCACAGCTCCAGCCCTGATCTTGAGCTGCGCCATCGCCGCCGGAATCGCCGGCGCCTGCGCTACGGGTAGTGCCCGACCGACCGCGAACACCGACCAGGCTCATGATTCTCGCAAGCCCTCATACTGCTGCACCACAGGAAGGCGAAGCTTGAGGGCGAGACATTGAAGGATCGACGCGTAAAACGGTTGAGGGCGGCGGACGCCGAGCGGGCAGTCAGGGCGATCGACGAGATCAAGGGCGAAAACCCCGGTCTCGACTACATGCGGCAGTTCCTCTCGCGAGAGGCCAACGTGCTCATCGCGGCCTCGGACGGAGACGCGCCCACCGGCTACCTGATCGCCTACCTGCTGGACCGAGTTGACGCCGACCGACAGATGCTCTGCATTTACGAAATCGAGGTCTCCGAATCCCATCGCAGAACAGGCATTGCTCGGGCGATGATCAACTCGCTGAAAGATCTCTGCAGGCAGCTCGATGCCTCGAAGGCCTGGGTCATCACGAATCGCTCAAATCGCGCAGCGGTCCAGCTGTACAGCAGCACAGGTGCCCATTGCGAACCCGCCGGCGATGAAATCATGTTCGTGTGGAATGCCGAGCAATGGACCTCGTAGCTCTCGGTCAATCCCGGGGCCGTTGAAGTCTTCCAGCGGGCACCCTATCGTGTCGAGTTCGACAGACCCCACAACGATGCCACAGAGCCGGAGCACCGACCGATGTCCACCAGGTTCGAGCTCAAGCCCCTCTCCGGTCGAACCGGAGCGGAAGTCTTCTCCGTCGACCTGGCAGGCGACTTACCCGCTGAGACAGTGGCCAAGCTTCGGCGTGCGCTGCTCGAGCACCACGTGCTGGTATTCCGCGGGCAACAACTCTCGCCCGAAGAACAGCTGCGCTTCGGCCGTCGTTTTGGCGAACTCGAACGGCATCCCTTCGTGGCGGGCAACGCGGACCACCCCGAAATGATCGACATCATCACCGAGCCCGAGGACACGGCGAATTTTGGCGGCGGCTGGCACACCGATCTGACCTTTCGCGAAGCGCCCGACCTGGGTTCGATTCTCTACGCGGTGCAGCTCCCCCCCGCGGGGGGCGATACACTCTTCGCCAATCAGCAGGCAGCCTACGAGGCGCTCTCCGAAACGATGAAGGGGATACTCGACGGCCTGGTCGCGGTGCATTCTGCGGCAGAGCAATACGGGCCCAGGGGCTACTCGACACGCTCCAGGGCCGTCGCCACCACGGATACCGACCTGGCCGCCCAGGGCGTCGAACACCCGGTGGTCCGAACCCACCCCGAGTCCGGGCGCAAGGCCCTCTACGTCAACCGAGCATTTACCGCCAGGATCAAGGACATGCGCCGAGACGAATCTGCAGCGCTCCTGGAGTTTCTCTTTCGTCACGCCGTCAAGGAACCCTTCACCTGCCGCGTGCGCTGGGAGCCCGGCACACTGACCATGTGGGACAACCGCAGCGTGCAGCACTACGCGCTGCACGACTACGCCGGTCATCGCCGCCACATGCGACGCATCACGATCCGGGGCGATCGCCCCGTGTAGCGCGCCGACCGGCTTGCCGGCACGGCGGCTGCGTGGGTTTTCTCCACCCGCGTCGTGCTCTTCGCCACCTCGTTTCGACTACAGGGGCGGCTCGGTCGCGTCCCGGTCACGGGCCCTTGGCATCGTGTTCTTCGGCCCCCGACTCTGAGTGCCAAGCCAGCTGGAATTGCTCCGCTGCACTTCCCAAAAGCCGATTGCATGGCACAGTGGTGCGCCATGACGGAAACCACCTCGACCGAACCCGGGCCGCTCCCGGACAACCCTGCCGAGCGCTACCGCATCCTGCGGCGCGACCACCCCGTCTCCCGCCAGGCGGGCCAGCCCTGGCGCGTCGCGCGCTACGCCGACGTCCAGCGCGTCCTGCGCGACAACACGACCTTCTCCTCCGAGGTCGTGCCGGCCACCGTCGGTGCTGACCGCGCGGCCACCATGCTCTTCTGCGATCCACCCGAGCACACGCGACTGCGACGTCTCGTGAGCTCGGCCTTCTCGCCCCGCAGAATCGCCCAGCTGCGAGAGGTCATCGAGCGGCGCTCCGAAGAGCTCGTCTCGGAGATGGTCGGCAAGGAGCAGCCCGATTTGGTCTACGAGCTGGCCTCACCCCTGCCCGTCACGGTTATCGCCAACATGCTCGGCGTGGGCGACGGCGACATCCGCGAGTTCAAGCGCTGGTCCGACGCCATCTTCGGCAACATCGGCGCCATCCTCTTCGGCCGTGCCAGCGCCGACGTCATCGAAGCCGCGACCGCGATGGACGCCTATTTCAGGGATCGCATCGACCGCTTTCGCAAGGCTCCCCCCGAAAACCTCCTGGGCCAGCTGATCGAGGTCGAAACCGACGACGGCAAGCTCACCGATGCCGAGCTGCTCAGCTTCTGCCGCCTGCTGCTCATCGCGGGCAACGAGACCACCACCGGCTTGATCGTGGGCTGCGTGCGCGTCTTCCACGAGCTACCGGAAACCTTCGCGGCGCTGAAGCGCGATCGCTCGCTCATCCCCACCTTCGTCGAGGAAACGCTGCGCTACTACTCGCCCTTCTCACTCACCCTGCGCCGCGTGGTCAAGCCCATCGAACTCAGCGGGCAGGAACTGCCCGTGGGCGACATCGTGCTACCGCTGATCGCATCGGCAAACCGCGACGACAGCGTCTTCGAGCGACCGGACGAATTCGTCATCGACCGCAACCCCAACCCCCACCTCGCCTTCGGTTTCGGCGTACACACCTGCCTGGGCGCAACGCTGGCCCGACTCGAGGGCCAAATCGCGGTGGCATCCCTGCTCGACCACCTCGATGAAATCACCCTGGTCGATCATGACCTTGCGGCCCTGAGCCGACTGGGCGGCCCGCGCACGCTCCCGGTCAACATCCGCGCCATCTCCAAGGTAACCTCCCGCTTCCAATGAAGACCACCATTCTATGGGACCACGACGGAGTCCTCGTCGACACAGAACCCTGGTACTTCGCAGCGACGCAATCCGCCATCAAGCCCCTGGGTGTCGACCTGGAGCAAGCCGCTTACCTCGCGGACATGGCCCATGGAAAGTCAGCCTGGGAGCGCGCCAAGGCCATCGGCGCATCGGACCAGGACGTGGCCCTGCACAAGGCCCGCCGCGACGAGCTCTATCGGCAGTATCTCCGCACCGAGGACATCGAAATCGAAGGAGTGCTGAAAACCCTCGCCACCTTGGCGCAATCGTTCCAGATGGCCATCATCACGACGTCCAAACGGATCGATTTCGAGCTCATCCACGCCGAGCGTCAGATCGTGGATCACATGTCCTTCGTTCTCTGCAGCGGCGACTACCCACGCTCGAAACCGCATCCAGACCCCTACCTGGCCGGATTGGAGCGCTTCGCTGTTTCGGCTGAGGAGACGCTGGTCGTCGAGGATTCCGAGCGAGGGCTAACGGCGGCCGTGGCTGCGGGCATCGACTGCGTGGTCGTCGCCAACGCATTCGTTCGGGGTCAGGACCTCAGCAAGGCGAGCTACTTCGTGGACTCAATCGGCGAGCTACCCGAGTTGCTCAAGGGGCTCTGACCTGCTGGTCTTCCCCGACCTGCGCATCTCCATGGCCCGACGACACCGCGCCGACAGGTCGCGCGGGTCTGCCTTGACGCACTCGGTCAAGGTGCATCGCGGTGGGCCTGGCAGAAGGGAGACTCCCAGTTGGGTCGTGCTGCCAGCTGGGCACCGGACTCCCCACTTGGCCGCTATCGTTGACCGGCTCGAGCACGTGCCGGGCTGGCCCTCGACGCTCGCGAGAATTGACCCACCTGTGCTCGCGAAAAGTGATCCACCCAGTGCCGAGCGAGCGTAGCGGCAGTGGATTCAGAAAAGCCGAGGTACGGCGCCTGTCACGGCGCTTGACACCTC
>Ga0224501_10000314_pt1 | contig 42154 bp, 39 predicted proteins | sample SF_Oct11_sed_USG_4_FD_169105 | JGI IMG/M metagenome (GOLD analysis project Ga0224501, IMG submission 169105) | Sediment microbial communities from San Francisco Bay, California, United States - SF_Oct11_sed_USGS_8_1 | ecosystem: Environmental > Aquatic > Marine > Sediment | place: USA... | reverse complement strand
CGGTACTGGAGGCGATACGCCAACTGCAGTGGCCGGTAATGTCGATCACCGTTGAGGTGGTTGATATGGATCGGGCCACCTATGCTAAACATGTAACAACTAACAAAGAGAATAACCATGACAAAATATGAAGTGGTGGATGCCTGCATCAGCCCCATCGGCCACCTGGAGGTGTTGTCGCGCCAGGAGGTGAACAAGTTGCTCGATACCACTCAGGGGGGGCTCTACAACCTGTTTCGCAACTGCGCCCTGGCGGTACTCAATAGCGGTAGCACGCTGGATGATGGCAAGGAGCTGCTGGAGCGCTACAAATCGTTCGAGATTCGGGTGGTGCAGCAGGAGCGCGGCATCAAGCTGGAGTTGAAGGGGGCACCGGCCCACGCCTTCGTCGATGGCAAAATGATCCGCGGGATAAACGAACAACTCTTCGCCGTACTGCGTGATGTGATCTACGTCAGTGATGAGATCAACACCAACTCTACCTTTGACATGAACACTTCGGATGGGATCACCAGCGCGGTGTTTCACATCCTGCGCAATGCCGGGATTGTACAGGCACGCAGTGAACCGAATCTGGTGGTCTGCTGGGGTGGCCACTCCATCTCCCGTGATGAGTATGACTACACCAAGGAGGTGGGCTACCAGATGGGGCTGCGCGGGCTCGACATCTGCACCGGCTGCGGCCCCGGCGCGATGAAGGGGCCGATGAAGGGTGCGACCATCGGACACTCCAAACAGCGGATCAGTGACGGGAAGTATCTGGGTATTACCGAGCCGGGGATCATCGCCGCCGAGTCGCCAAACCCGATCGTCAATGAGCTGGTGATTCTGCCCGATATCGAGAAGCGCCTGGAGGCCTTTGTGCGAATGGGGCACGGTATTGTGGTCTTCCCAGGTGGTGCAGGAACGGCGGAGGAGATCCTCTACCTGCTCGGAATATTGCTCCACCCGAAGAACAGTGAGATGCCCTTCCCCGTAGTGTTGACCGGTGCGGCACAGAATGAAGAGTACTTCCGGCAGATCGATCAGTTCATAGGCGAGACGCTCGGTAGTGCGGCGCAAAAACGTTACACCATTATTATTGATGACCCGGAGAGGGTGGCGGCGACGATGCGTGAGGGGATTGCCAAAGTGCGTGAGTATCGCAAGGAGCATGGGGATGCCTACTACTTTAACTGGAAGTTGAAGATCGACGAGGAGTTTCAGCGTCCCTTTATCCCCACGCATGAAAACATGGCCAACCTGCAGTTGCACAAGGGGCAGGAGCCGCACCTGCTCGCCGCGAATCTACGTCGTGCCTTCTCCGGCGTGGTAGCTGGCAACGTCAAGGATGAGGGGATACGCGCCATCGAACAGCATGGCCACTTTGAGTTAAACGGTGACGCGGAGATTATGAAGCGATTAGATGCCCTGCTTGCCTCGTTTGTTGAGCAGCACCGGATGAAGCTGCCGGGCAAGACCTATATCCCCTGCTATCGCATCAATACGGTGTAATGTCACAAAAGATAGGATTGATTAGCGACCCCCACGCCGACCCGCAACCGGTTGCAGAGGCGCTGGAGATCTTTCGCCAGCAGGGGGTAACGGCGATCCTCTGTGCCGGTGATATTGCCGGATATAACGAGCAACTCGATGAGACCATCGAACTGCTGGAGCGGCATCAGGTGAAGGCGATACGCGGTAATCATGAGGTGTGGTCGCTGGAGAGGGAGAATTTTTCCGGCAGTGAAAAGAGTTACCGCTATCTCGATGGACTTGCTGACCATCTCACCCTGACGCTGGAGGGGGTCTCTCTCTACATGGTGCATGCCGAGCCGCCCGATCAAATCACACAGGGGTTACGTCTTCTTGATCCGGCGGGTGACGTGATCCCGTCCGTGGTCGATGAGTGGAACAAGAGGCTCGGCAATTTTGCTTACGATGTACTGATCCTGGGACACACCCATCAGGTCTACGACATCATTCTGGGGAGTGTGCTGGTGATCAATCCCGGCAGCACCGCCTACAACCACAGCTGTGCCATCCTGACGTTGCCGCAGATGCGGGTGGAGTACTATCCACTCGGCGGCAACAGGATAAAGAGGACGTGGAACTGGAGTGAACTGCACGGCTAATCGGTCTCACCCTCAACAATCGTTACCACCACATTACCGCTCTTATGTCCCTGCTCCACATAGTGGTGTGCAGCGACGATCTCATCCATTCGAAAACAGCGATCTATCACCACCTTCAATGCACCCTGCACCACCAAATGTGTGAGGTAGTGGAGTGAATCGAGATCATAACGGGCAAGCTGGCAGGTGGTGCGTTTGTTGGTAGTAATATTGGTCCAATAGGATCGCATCTGCTGGTGAAAAGTGGGATTTGCAAGCAGATAGATACCACCGGGATTGAGAACATCAAGAGACTCCTGATAGGGACTCTTGCCGATGGTGTCGAAGATCACATCAAACGGTTGGGGTGCGTCTCCAATATGCTCTTTCTGATAGTCGATAAGGTGATCGGCACCCAAACCTCTAACCAGTTCACTCTTAGCCGCACTGCAGACCGCAGTGACCTCGGCACCAAAATGCTTCGCCAGCTGAACGGCAAAGGTACCGATTGTGCCGCTTGAACCATAAATCAAGACACGATCTCCGGGATGAATATCGCCCTGATTGAGAAAATGGAGTGCATTCAGGCCACCAACGGAGAGTGCAGCCGCCTCTTCGTAAGAGAGGGCGTCGGGTTTGGGTACGATACAATCCTTCTCATCAAGACAGAGATACTCACAGGTGGTGCCCATGGTCATCACCGCGGCCAGCACACGGTCACCGGGTTTAAAACGGGTGACTGCAGAGCCGACAGATTCGATCTCACCAGAGAGCTGTTGACCGAGAACCTTGAGGAGCCGAGGTTTGAACAGGCCAAAGTAGGGGCGAAACAGCGAATAAAGACCGTTATGGATTTGATAGCGTCTCAGCTCACAATCACCGGTCTCAACCGTGGTGGCGTGGATCTTTATTAATACCTGATTTTTTCCCGGTGATGGTCTCTCAACCCGTTGAACCTGTAACACCTCAGGTGGGCCATATGCCGTCCAGATCACTGCCCTCATGGCGACTCCTGTCGAATTTATCTAACAGTTCCACTGTAGTGTTCAACGCCATGAGGCGCAAGTGATGTGATTGGATCGGAAGGAAGCTATCGGTGACTGACCATGATGGGAGGTTGATGAGGTTCGTTTAGCCAGCTGTAGTGGTCGAGCGCTTCTAGCGCGATATTCATCACCTTTTCAAACGCCGGGTCAAAACGGCCGTTACGGTTCAGGTCATCGAAACGAACCCGTAACTGATAGCGGGCGAGATTGGGAGCCAGCGTGTTACTGCTATAAAAGTAGTCGTCGAAATTTACCCGGTAGACCAACACCCCCAGATCAAGGTCAAAGTACCAGACCCCCTCACCCTCAGGGGCCTCATCGCTATGAAATTCGCCAAGATAATTTTGCGGGACGATTCCGGAAGGGAGGCTGTAGGGCATCTCCCCCTCCGGTTGCTGCAATAGTTTTATGGGATTACTGTGGTGCAGAGATGCGAGTGACTGCAGACCATCTCGAATCACACTCTTGCTGAGGTGAATACCGAGGGCGCCGCGCAGTGCCGCCAGGGTATGGGTAACCCCGGTGCGTTCTGCGGCCACACGCAGCTCCCAGATCTTACTGGTTGCGGTGGCAATGAATATAAGCAGTAGTACCAGCAGGATAATGGTACGAAAGAGTTTGATATCCTGCTCCGAGAAGGGGCCGGCGTTGATCATCGTGCCCTATCTTTTGGCGATGTTGGTGATCTCCCACATCGGCAGGAAGATACCGAGGGCGAGGATCAGCACAAGAATGCCGACGGCAACGATCAATATGGGTTCAATCGCTGAGCTGATGTTTTTCAACTCGTAGTCGACCTCGCGCTCATAGTAGTCAGCCACCTCATCCATCATCTCATCAACGGCACCGGTCTCTTCACCGACGTTGAGCATCTGCAGTACCAGCGGGGTAAAGAGGTCGGTGGCGATGGCGGTGCGGGTGAGTGAATCGCCACGCTCAATACCGTTGCGCATACTCAGCACCTTGTCGGCGACAAAATCGTTGTCCACCGCCCTGGAGACGACGGTAAGGGTCTGGATCAGTGGCACGCCGGAGCGTGCCGCCATAGCAAAGGTGCGGGCGAAGCGTGACAGCAGTGCACGCTTGATGATGCTACCGATGATGGGAAAGCTGAGTTTGGCTCGGTCCCACCGGTATTTTCCCCTCTCGGTTTTGATGTAGTTGTTAAAACCATAGATGGCGGCTGCCAGTGCAGCGAGTATGTGTGGCCAGTAGTTGACGGTAAGATCAGAGACGGTGATCAGGGCGACGGTTTGCCATGGCAGCTCCTGCCCCATCTGACTGAAGACCCCGGCAAAGGCGGGAATGACAAAGACATTGAGTACCGCGACGGCTATACCAATGGCTCCGATAACGAGCATCGGGTAGCGTAGCGCGGCGTTGACGCGGTTGCGTGTGTCGCGCTCCAGTTCCAGATACTGCGACAGTTGCAGAAAGGCGTCGTCGAGTTTACCGGTATTCTCCCCCACCCTGACCATACTGATCATCAACGGCGAGAAGAGGTCGCCCTGTTGCCCCATCGCGGTGGAGAGTTCACGCCCCGACTCCAGCTCCAGCAGGATACGCTTGAGCGACTCGGCGAGCAGGATATTTTTTGTCGACTCCTGCAGGCCGGTGATACCGCGTGTGATCGGCACACCGGCCTTATTGAGGGTATACATCTGTCGACAGAAGAGGATCAGGTCATCAATGGTAGGCGGTTTGCTGGAGAGTCTGGCGCGCAGCTCGGCAAGAAAATCGTCATTGGCCGCACTCTCACTGATCTCCAGCGGGGTGATGCCGCTGTTAATCAACTGGCTGGCAACGGCATCGGAGGATGGGGCCTCAATCTTCCCCTTCACCGCCTCGCCGCGTCCGTTACGCGCCCTGTAGAGAAAGAGTGGCATCAGGCCTCACTCGCAACTACTTCGTAGGTGTGAGGTGTCTCCTCTTCACCCTCAAGCAGCTCCCCCTCACTGGAGACGCGCAGCACCTCCTCCAGGGTGGTGATCCCCTTCAGGGCGTCATCCAGCGCATTCTGTGCCAGGGTACGGTAGTTCGGGTTGGCGGAGGCGGCGCGCGAGAAGGCGGCAGAGTCGTTGCTGCGTAGCGCATCGGCCATCCGCTCATCCAGCTCCAGCAACTCAAACACACCAACCCGCCCGCGGTAGCCGGTGTTGTTGCAGTGGGGGCAGCCGGTGCCGTGTTTCAGTCGTACCGTGTCGATACCTCGTGGGAGCATATTTTTCAGCCAGGCGCGTTCCTGTACCGTCGGTTCGTAATGGGTTGCGCAGCCCTCACAGATACGGCGCACCAGGCGTTGCGCCACAATCGCCTCCAGTGAGGTGGCAACCATATAGCCGGGTATTCCCATGTCGAGCAGTCGGATGGCTGTGGAGACCGCATCATTGGTGTGCAGGGTGGAGAGCACCAGGTGGCCGGTGATGGAGGCGCGCAGGGCGATCTCGGCGGTCTCCTGATCGCGGATCTCGCCGACCAGTACCACGTCCGGGTCCTGGCGCAGGGCGGTACGTAACACGCTGGCGAAGGTGAGACCAATCTTGGCATTTACCTGCACCTGATTGACCCGCTGCAGGCGGTACTCCACCGGGTCCTCCACGGTGATGATCTTCTTCTCGGCGGCGTTAAGCTCATTCAGCGCGCCATAGAGAGAGGTGGTCTTACCCGAACCGGTAGGGCCGGTTACCAGCACCATACCGTGCGGTTTGCGAATGTTCTTGCGAAAGCGCTCCAGTAGCCGCGCAGGCATACCGACGACATCGAGATTGAGGTTGCCGCCCGACTGGTCGAGCAGGCGCATCACCACCGACTCACCGAACGAGATAGGCATGGTCGAGACGCGCACGTCGATGGGTTTGTCTTTAACGCGAATATTAAAGCGCCCATCCTGTGGCAGGCGGCGTTCGGAGATATCGAGGCCCGACATCAGTTTGAGTCGAGAGACCAGTGCCCCGGCGATGCGTTTCTCTTTCATCACCTGCTCATTGAGCACCCCGTCGACACGCTGGCGGATGCGCAGTACATGCTCGTCGGGCTCGATGTGGATATCGGAGGCGCCAATCTGTATCGCATCTTCAAAGATCGACTGCAGCAGTTTGACCACCGGGGCCTCGCTGACATCGGAGGCCTGTAGCAGCTGGTCGATATCGAAGTCGGTCTCGGAGAGCTCCTCACTCAACTCCTCGGCCAGTGAGCTGATCTCATCGGTCTTGCGATAGACGCTGTCGATGGTGCGCAGCAGGTCAGATTCGCGTACCACTGCCTGGCGGATCGGGCGGCGCAGGATACGGCTCAGCTCATCGAGGGCGAAGATATCGGTCGGGTCGGCCATACCGATGAGGATGCTCTCCTGGCTATCATCGAGGGCGACAATGCGGTAGCGGCGTGCGGTGGTTTCGGGTACCAGACGCACCGTCTCGGCTTTGTACTTGTAGTGTTTCAGGTCAATGTAGGGGATCTGCAGCTGGCGTGAGAGAAACTCCAGTAGCTGCTCTTCGCTGATAAAGCCCAGCTCAATCAGGCTGCGGCCCAGCTTGTGGCCACTCCTCTTCTGCTCGGCCAGCGCCTGCATTAGCTGGTTTTCCGAGATCACCTTGTGTTCGACCAGCAGATCGCCGATACGAATCTTCTTGCGTGGGATCACGATTTGCCTCACCTCTTGCCCATGTTATACAGGGTCTCAATGCGAGGGGGCATCGAAACCCAGCTAGATAGGGCAAGATATTGAGGCGAAATCCCTATTTACAACCGCAGGCGGAGAGGTTGTCGTTGAGGGTGAGGGTGCCGATCAGCTGCGAGACTGCGGTCATATCGTGGCGCTTCAGGTAGTCGGCGATTCCCTGATTAATCTTCGGGCAGACCAGCGGGTCGTAAAAGAGTGAGGTGCCAATCCCCACCGCGCTGGCCCCGGCGATGAGAAACTCAATGGCGTCCTCGGCGGTGGTGATCCCCCCCTGACCGATGATCGGAATATTGTGATCACGGCACACCTGATAGACCTGGTGGGTCTTGAGCAGCGCCACCGGCTTGATCGCAGGGCCGGAGAGGCCACCCTGATTATTTCCGAGGATGGTAGAACGGCTCTCGATATCGATCGCCATTCCCATCAGGGTGTTGATCACCGCAAAGGCGTCGGTGCCCGCCTCGATGCAGCGGCGGGCATTACCGGCAATATCAGTCTGATTGGGAGAGAGCTTGGTGATCAGTGGCTTACTGGTGACTGCGCGCACTGCCTCAACCACCCGGGCCGACATTTCGGGGTCATTGCCAAAGGCGACCCCCCCCTCCTTCACGTTGGGGCAGGAGATATTGAGTTCGATGGCATCGACCGGGGAGTCATCGAAGAGTTTGGCCACACCGATGTAGTCCTCGATGGTGGAGCCGGCGATATTGGCGATAAAGCGGGTCTCCTCAAAATCGAGGGTAGGCAGGATCTGGTTGATCACATACTCCGCACCGGGATTCTGCAGGCCGATGGCGTTGAGCATCCCCATCGGGGTCTCATAGACACGGTGCGGCTGATTGCCGAGGCGCGGCTCCAGAGTGGTCCCCTTGAGGCAGACGGCCCCCACGTCGCGGTTGGAAAAGCCCTCTACCCGCGTATACTCTTCGCCAAAACCGACACAACCAGAGAGCAGCACCAACGGGGTATCAAACTGCATGCCGCAAAACTCACTCGCCAGCATCGCCTTGTCTGCCTTATTCATCGCCTCACCTGAGATAACTGTTACAGAGGGGCGATTCTACCTCATCGGCGGGCCGGCTTCCTCCATCTCTGAGATCGTGAGGAGCTGCTAAGATGCTACATGTAGTCCTGTTCCAGCCGGAGATCCCCCCCAATACCGGCAACATCATCCGCCTCTGCGCCAACACCGGTTTTGCCCTCCACCTGATCAAACCCCTCGGTTTTGAGCTGGACGACAAACGGTTGCGCCGCGCCGGGCTCGACTACCACGAGTTCGCCGAGCTCAAGGTCTACGATTCATTGGCTGAATTTATCGAAGTTATAAAACCGGGAACGATCTACGCCTGCACCACCCGCGGTAAACGCCTCTACAGTGAGGTGGCATACCAGCCGGGAGACGCCCTGCTGTTCGGTCCCGAGACCCGAGGGCTACCACAGGAGATGCTTGATGAGATGAAACCGGAACAATTATTAAGGCTGCCGATGCAGCCGGAGAGTCGCAGCCTGAATCTCTCCAACGCTGCGGCGGTATTTGTCTATGAGGCGTGGAGGCAGTTACGGTTTGAGGGGGCCAATTAACAGTACGTGGTAATGCAAAGGTTAGATAAAAAAGTTGTGAGAGGTATAAGAGTGACATAAGTGAGCAGTAAATCGTGCTGTCAGATCGTGTAAGACATTGAAAATTAACTGTAATTATAGTCGCGCACTGTAATCTGATACAACGTGGTATTCCAGACTTGTAATTAGTACTATATATTCTCACTATGTAACGTCCGTATTGCGGAAAATTTGCAATATTACAGAGATGTGACTTCTACCATAAAAGCTCTATCCTGATCTGGATTTAAAAATGGAATCAAACGGTTGGGTTGCTATGATTGAAAAGGAACAACGAGAACAGTACCGCTATAGCATCGGTATACATACCGAGGTATACCGCAAGGCAAATGATAGTGAACCGTTATTTGTCTGCAAGGTAAAAAATATTGGGCTGACTGGCGTAAACATTCCAAATAAAGAAGATTCACTTCGCAAGGGAAATCGCATTACACTGAGGCTGATCACATCAGGTGTTCGCGATCGTAAGGAGTTCACGTTAGATGCGAAGGTGACCTGGAAGAGTGATACTCAGTTTGGACTTGCCTTCTATCCAATGGATAAAGAAGAACTTAACGAGTTTAATAAATTCCTATTTATCGCAAAGGTTGCACTTCGCTCCAGAGAGCGAAGTCGTATCCACAGTTGAGTACCATACTGTATTACTTCGATACTACGCTATCAGATTATCACTACCGGGAAATGAGTTGAAAAGACCACTAGATGCCTGTTTGCCATGTATGGCTTGAAGCGTAGGTCTGAAATCAACTTATTATCAGTTATACCCAATAAAAGCAGTATGTTTTTTCATGAAAAAAATCTTCACCGCATAAACAAAACTGGTTTTTGTGTGGGAATAATATTTGTTAAAATTCGCCCAGATTTTAACGATGAAAAGGACTCATGCAATGAAAACACTACTATTCACTATAGGGGCGTTAGCTGCAACGCTGGCGATTGAAACCCATGCCATTGAATCTGCCATAACGACCACAACAACTGGCCAGGGGTTGGAGCTGCAGCTTGATGTGCCGGTAACGGATATGTTGATTGGATCTGGTGCACTGCCCGTTGCAACTGCCGCGACGCTCGGTGTAGCACCTCCTACACCGGTAAATATCTATTACGTGTTAGACATCTCTGGCAGTATGACTCTTCCTAAGCTAACCGCGGCACGAGCCGGATTGATCGCGCTTAATAACAGTATTGGAGATGCTGCCAATACTGAGATTGCCTATGTGGTATTTGCTGGTGCCAGAGTTGAAAGCAACACTCAGCAGCAGTTGCTAGAAGTTTATACCGCTGACCTTGTGCCACTTGAAGGCATACAGCCGTTTGCATCTTCACCGTTGGCTGATGTGAATGGAAACGGTATTAGCGATTTTCAGGAGGTAGTGCTTAGTACAGAGGTTACTCATGGAGTAAGGCTCTTCACCCAGAGTCCCCGGATGGACCTTTACACCAACTATCAGCTTGCACTGGAGGCCGTTAATGAGCTTATTGCCCAGCAGCCTCAGGGTGAGATAAATCTTGTTACTTTTGTCTCAGACGGCATGCCCACAAGGGGTGACTATCTGGCACCCGATGCACTTCCTGCCACAGTTGCGAATGGGGCCATTATCAATACCTTCGCGGTTGGTTACAGTACGGCGGGTGGATGTGCCTTAAATCAACCTCTGGGGATTATGGCCTCCGATACCGGTGGAAGTTGTACAGTGGTGAGTGATCCTGCGAACCTCTCGACAACCCTGCCGGAGGTACTTACCACGACGATTAATCATCTTTCTCTGAGTATTAATGGGACCTTGCTTGCTGAGCAGAACGGTAATGAGCCCGGTAGCTTGGTGATTAGTTCTATCGATGTTGCCCCGCACCTTGTAGTAGGTGATAACAGTATCACTTCGTTGACCACCACTGCAGATGGCACAAGCGTTAGCGTGGAGAGTGTAGTGAATGCTTACCGTGAGGTGGCGGTAACGATTGATATTCGTCCCGGCAGTGATAGCAATACACTTAACCTCAGTGCCAGGGGGGCACTACCGGTTGTGATTCTGGGGTCAGACCAGTTTGATGTTATGAGTGTTATTCCTGAAACACTGCGTATTGAGGCTGCGCCACTGAATAGCAACAAGAAGGGAAAAATGCACTACAGCATTACTGATAGTAATGGTGATGGTCACCCTGATTTGTTAGGACATTTTGCTATCGGCGAGATGTCTCTTCCGTCGGATGCTACGGCGGCTACCCTTACAGGTAGAGCTGTTATCGATGGCCAGGATACGCCTATCCGCGGTAGTGATAACGTTCGCATTGTCCCCTAAATGAGTGACAGGCCGGTTATGGAGAACAAAATGTTTGCCATAGCCGGTCTGTGTTACTCCCACATTTGAGTTTTGATGACCAGAGAGCTAGTGAGGGTCCGGTGCGGTCGGCGTACACTCGCACTCTGATGGATATGTTTTGCCCCTTCTTCGCATGATGCGGATCCGCATTAAAGTACTCATTCAGAAAGACTCGGCGTAATGTAATCGAGTTTGTCATTAATGTGGCAGGGGTCACATTTTGCCTGTCTGGCGAGCAAAACTGTAAAATACACTGTCATACTTATGCAAGTAGGACTTGGACTAAGGGGAGTAATATGAAGTTTGTGAATGGTGTGACCGGTATCCTGTTATCCGCGCTGTTGTCTCTGCCCATGGTGGCGATGGCCGATAAGGATAAGCATCAGCGAGATGGCTATGAAGATTGTTCTGGACAGAAAGGAAAATCGAAGTGCCGCAGTGAAGAACAGGGGAAGGGCAAGAATAAGGATAAGCACAAGCACAAATCGGATTACGAGAGTGAACGTGAGCACTCCGGACATGGTGGCCATGGTGCAGGCGGCCCCCCTCCATGGGCTCCAGCACACGGCTGGCGCGGTAAGCAGGGTGAGGACGCATATGAGGGTGGGCATGAAGAGGTAGCCGTGATTGAGCATGGCGGTACTCATGTGATGGTAAGTAACGGGGCGGCAACAGTGGATGTGGGAATTGAGCAGGGTACCTGTAATCGTGATGCTATCGGTGCTGTTGTTGGTGGTATTATCGGTGGTGCGATCGGTAACAAGGCGGGTGATAAAAATAACCGCGAGATCTCTACTGTGTTAGGTGTGGTGATTGGCGGTGTGGTTGGCCATGAGATCGGCAAGTCGATGGACAAGGCAGATCAGAGCTGCACCGGACAGGTACTGGAGCAGGCCGCGGACAATAAGACCGTGCAGTGGGCGGCAGATAACGGAAGTGGAGAATACAGCGTAACGCCGCTCCGCACCTATCAGGAGAATGGCCTTGACTGCCGCGACTATATCACCGAGTACCAGGGTGCGAAGGGTAGCGATAGTGAACGTTCCACCGCCTGTCGTAATACAGAGGGTGCCTGGAGCAAGATGCGGATGTAGATTGCCGGATGGCTATTTTGCGGTGGGCCGCAGGTGTAGCAAAAGCCTGACGGCCCCCAGTACAATGGCACCGACCGCGATACCCATCAAAAGATCAGAGAGCAGGGCAGGCAGTACACTGAGGGCGTGATGCAAGGCGTCGATGTTGTGAACAAACATGCCACCGCCGACCAAAAGCATGGCAACGGTACCTACAAGACCGAGTAGCCGTATCACATAGGGCAGGGAGAGAACCAGCAGTTGCCCGACCTCCTTGAACAGTGCTGCGCTCAGACCCCGATGCCCTCGCGCACGTTCGATCAGGTGAAAACCGGCATCATCCATACGAACCAATAATGCCACCAGGCCGTAAACACCCGCCGTGGCAAGCAGGGCTATAAGGCTCACCACCAGTAGCTGTACCGCCATCGACTCCTCTATAACCACACTTAGTGAGATAACGATGATCTCGATGGAGAGGATAAAGTCGGTGCGCACGGCTGATTTAATCTTATCGGCCTCCTGTTGTAGTAACTCCTCTCGATTGCTGGTTTCACGGGCTGCCACCTTCTCATTGTGATGGCCGCTAAGCATATGCACCACCTTCTCGACCCCCTCATAACTGAGGTAGGCGCCACCGATTAATAAGATGGGGACGATTAGCCATGGCAGGTAGGCACTTAGCAGAAAGGTAATGGGAAGAATTATCAGTTTGTTGACGATGGAACCCTTGGTGATGGCCCAGATGACGGGCAGCTCGCGACTGGCATGAAATCCGGTTGCCTTCTCTGCGTTGACCGCCAGGTCATCCCCCAGCAGCCCGGCGGTTTTCTTTGCCGCAATCTTGCTCATGGCGGCTGTGTCATCCAGCAGCATGGCTATGTCATCAAGAATGGCAAATATCCCACTGGCCATGGTTACCTCGGTAAGATCTCAGGTGGTCCCAATTGTGTTAAGGGCGATGCAGGTCTGATTGGCGATAAGTATCTGTGAAACAGGAATAAAATAATACCTTTATACTGGGGATAGCGTTTGTCACGCCTTATAGTCAACGGCGTGAAAGAAGAGTTGCAGTAGTTGACGAACCAGCTCCTGTAGTGTGACCTCCTTGTAGCGCTCCGAGTTGAGAATGCACTTATTGTAGACAGCCTCACGGATCAAACCCTGATATAGCAGGGTGGCGGTGCGCTCATTGACGACTGAGACGCGCTGTACAAGTGCCAGTTCGCGCAAACTGTACTCGATATAATCGGCGATTGACTGCCAACGACTTGCAAAGAAACGCTTGGCCTCAGTACCTCCCTCCAGGGCACTCTGCAGTTCCATGCGAAAATAGTCGGGGTCCTGTTCTACCCGATCGATAAAGACATGGGTCATACGTGAGAGGACACTGGCAAAATCATCGGGGCCGTTGAGTGCGGCCTCGACATAGGTCTCACGAGGTGCGGCGATTGAGTCGAGTACCCCCTCGTAGAGGGCCTCTTTGGAGGCGAAGTGCTGGTAGAGAACGGCAGGGCTGACACCAACTCGCCGGGCGATCTCGTCAACAGAGACGCCGTGGTAACCCTTATCTGCGAAAAGGATCTTTGCTACAGCGATAATAGAGGTGCGGCGCTCTGCCGCCTTCATGCGTCTGGCCATAAGTCTTACCTGTAGCGGTGATGAGTGCGCCCTCCCTGGCAGTGCTGTCAGTTTTTGCGGATCTGGAACTCAAATTTTCCGTCCGCCTCTGCTGAGCTGATCAACTCATTGCCCGTTTGTCGACAGAAGGCCTCAAAGTCCTTTACAGAGCCTGGATCGGTGGCAATGATCTTTACGACATCACCACTGCTTAGGGTGGCGATGGTCTTTTTTGCCCGAAGGATTGGAAGTGGACAGTTAAGTCCGCTGGCATCCAGCTCATGTTGAATCGTATTCATGTTGTGCTCCTTATAGTGTAAGGCCTGAGGCCATCTTAGTTTGGTGCTGTGGACGTTTACTGAAATATAAGTGAACGTTCGTTTATATATAGCTATAATCCCAGTGAAGATCAAGTACTGATACGGGCCATACGGGGGTGAAAAGAGAAAATGAGTATGAAAAACAGTTACTTCGAGCTTCCTGACCCGATAGAGATGATTGACCGCTGGCTAAATCCCTGGCGACATAGAAGCGATATCCAGCTACGAGAGGGGCATATGACAGTTATCTGGACGGAGCGAGCGGAGCGTAAACTGAGAGAGCAATCGGCCCCGTTGGTGGTGGAGATGCAGCTCTACTTCAGTTGCGTGGTAAAAAAGCGGGTACTCTTTAATCTGCAACCGAGGGATGAGAATGTGGCGTCAGTAGAGGTAAATGATAAGCTCCACGTGGTATTCCGTACCGTACAAGCCAATAGCTGTGACCCGGTTGAGTTTGCTTCATCCTATCCGATTGCGATGGAGTATGAGACTCAGGGAGCAAGACAGATGCGACCGTCACTACTACAAATTGACCATCGATCTGGTCAGTGGCAGGGTGAGTTTACCGTATAGCGCTTGCATAGCGGGCTTGATCGGCTATGCTGCGAGCCATATCTAGAGTGGTGTTGTACCAGGAAGATAGAACATTGCCGCGAGGTGGCTGGTGTGAGAATCGGAAAACTTGAACTCAAGATGATGAACTACTTTCTGTTAATCGCCATTGCTGCGATTCTGATCGGGTTCGAATTTTACCTGCAACTCTCTGATATCGATTACCTGAAAACGCTCTATGCCGAGTATGTGGCCAGTGGCAATGAGCAGACAATTAATGATTTTCCTCCGGCGATTGCCGATCTACGCGACAAGATTGTGATTATGTTCGTCATGCTCTCTGGTGTAGCGGCGATCGTTATGCTGATGTTTATTAAGAACATTACCCTGCCCCTGGGAAAGATGATTCTCATCTCGCAGGCGATTAATCAGGGAGATCTTAGCCACTACATTGAGATTGAACAGAAAGATGAGATTGGTGAACTGGGTCAGGCTATTAATGAGCTGACCAGTAATTTTCAGGAGCTGGCGTCACTGACCATGGCAACCTGTGAGGAGCTGGAAAAATCTTTGCACAGGGCGACTGAGAAGATGGAGAGTGATGTTTTAACAACTAAGGATGAGCTTGAGTCGATGCACAGAGAGATTGCCATGCTGCAACAGTTTTTGAATGAAATCACCTTACTCGGTGCGGAGAAATAGTCGGTGATCAGCGCCATTATTCTGGTTTTATGTGGAATCATGATCTCTATCGTGGTTATGGCGGTTGGGATTGGTGGGGGTATTCTGTGGGCACCACTACTTATCGTGGTCTATGGTCTATCTCCAGTTGAGGCGGTGACATATTCGTTGATCATACAGGTATTTGGTCTCGCTTCAGGAGCCACAGCTTTCTGGCGTAGCGGTCAGACCAATCTGAAGCTCTCATTTATACTGGCCGCCGTTGCTTTACCCGGAATTATTATTGGTAGTTTTGGTACCCACTATATTGACGAAGATAACCTGCGCCTGATCCTTGGTATTATGGCGATGATGCTGGCATTGATGTTTGTGGCACGTAATACCGAGGTTGAGGCTGGAGGTGAGGGGATCAAGCAAGATGGCAAGATTGGACAGCTGTTACCGGTGCCTGGAGTGTTTGGATTTATTATGGGATTACTCTCACTTGGTATTGGCGAATGGTTGATCCCGGTGTTACGCGATCGGTTGCGTCTTAGCATGAGCAGGGCTGTGGCGATTGTTGTACCAATGATGCTACTGCTGGCGCTGGTCTCATCAATAATTCACGTTAGCCGGATTACAGAGGTAAATTTCGATTATGTAACGTGGGGAGTTGTAGGCACAGTAATTGGTGCACCGATCGGTGCACGACTATCTCGTGTTATTAATGACCGTCTGCTCAAGGAGGCGTTTATCTTTATTATGACGCTGTTAGCCGTGCACTTTGTATTTCGTAGTTTCTAAAGGTTTGTGACATCAGCGGCGGCTTCATTAATACCGCTAACAACGTACATAAACTTTCGTGGTTCAACTGCCTGACTGAAGTAGAAGCCCTGTACCTCATCACATCCCATCTCGCGTACCCGGTGTAACTGCTGTTGGGTCTCAACACCCTCTGCAACAACACCAAGGTTGAGACTCTTGGCCATGGCAATAATGGCATTGGTGAGGATTGCGTGATCACGGTTATGCATCATGTCTCTGATAAAACTGCGATCAATTTTGATATAGTCGAAGGGGTAGTGCATAAGATAGCTTAAGGAGGAGTATCCGGTGCCGAAGTCATCGATCGAGAGCAGAACGCCCATCTTCTTCAGGTTCTTCATTACATCAAGAATTACTTCTGTATCATCGGCCAACATACTTTCTGTTAACTCCAGTTCGAGATAACGCGGTTCGATGCCACTTATCTCAATTGCATCGACAACCGACTGTAAAAAACCGGGGAACTGCAACTGTTTTAAAGATACGTTAACTGCAACACGTAGATTCGATTGACCATCGTTATGCCAGCGCTTGCACTGCCTGCAGGCCTCCTCAATAAGCCAGTTTCCAAGGTCGACAATATAGCCCCGCTCTTCCAACAGACCGATAAAACTATTAGGCGAGAGAACTCCGCGTTTGGGGTGATGCCACCGAACCAGCGCCTCCATACCAGAGACCTCTCCAGTCGTTAGATTGATCTTTGGTTGATAGTAGAGGGCAAATTCATGCTCCTGAAGTGCTCGACTAATTTCAACTTCAAAGGTTAGGCTCTCAATCCTGGAGAGTTCCATGCTCTCATCGTAACGGACATATTGACGATTTTTGACCTTGCACTCGGTTAAGGCCAGTAGGGCACTGTTAACGAGTGCCTCGTGGCTTTTGCCGCCCCATGAGCAGTCAGCACCGATCGATATAGAAAGTGTGATGCTGCTGTGGTCGAGGACAAAAGGCTCGGCAAAGAGTTGTGATAATTTGTCTACCATGAAATCGAGTTCTGTTTCAGAGATCAGATTTTCAATAATTAGAACAAATTCGCTACTATCAAGGTGACTGATGTTTTGTGTACCGGTGGCGCAACTACTGATACGTCCGGAAACAAGTCGTAACAGGTGAATTACACGTTGATGGCCTAAGCCGCCACTGATTGCTGAAAGATTGCGTAATTTAAGTGCAATAACTCCAACGCCTACACCCTCGATATGTTCTGTCGTAAGATGATGATGAATTTGACGCAACAAGCCCTTTCGATTGAGAAGGCCGGTGACTTCGTCATGATACTCCAGATAGTCAATTCGCTGTTTCTGTTCGATTTCATGCGCTTCTTCATGTGATCGAATAATCATGTGAGCACGACGAACAAAAAGCATCAAAAAGAGAAAGAGCACCATCATCAGTGCTGTAATTACCAGTAAAATTTGAGAACTGGTTTTGTCAACATCTGCCAGTAGAGGTGTAATGTCGGTATAGATCTCAAATACACCCTCAACGGGTTGATCAAAAGATCGACGAATGGGTACATATGAGGTAATAACATTTCTATCGAAAATCTCACCCTCAAGTGATGATAGTGAATCACGGAAACTAACCTCACTGATAGTTCTTCCAGTGAGCGCAGCCTTAACCCCGCGATTGTCATATTCGTTATCTCCAATCTGACTAGGATGAGTCGAAAAGATTATCTTTCCATTCAGATTGTAGATCTTCACCTGGAGTACTCTGAGTCCTAAAGTCTTGTTGCGGATATCGCGTTCAATCTGCTCAATCACTCTGGATGATGAGAGTTCATCAGCACTCATTTCAGAAGAGTGCCAGAAGAAATTCGAATACTTTGTCCAGATGGTATTCCCTAATGTTCGTGCCAGATCACTATTAAACTGACTCTCACGTTGAGTAAGCGAATGAGTAGCTAGATGTTGATAAAAATAGACAAGCGTGACGGCAACGATAACAATTCCTGCCAGACTGGCAATAGAATAGTTTCTGGTCAGATTGGATGTGTATGCCGGAATATTGTCTCTATCCATTATTATATTATCCGATTATTGTTATTTTGATTAATTAACACTGTTCCCACGGCAGGCCGTCGCGGCGCCAGCCTCCAAGGCTACTGCGATGATGATTCTCGTCCAGTTCGCCCTCGAAACCATCAAGTACATTGTAGACGTCACGAAATCCTGCATCGACCAGTGCATTTCCAGCCTCTACCGACCGTTTGCCGCTACGACAGATGAGTATAACCGGGGCACAGCCATCGCCCTCATCGCAGATGATTCCGCCCAGCAGTAACTCGCGGATCTGACGTACAAAGTTGGGGTTAATATTCCAGTCCGGTTCATCTATCCAGGGGATGTGGATAGCCCCAGTTGGATGGCCGACAAAGAGAAACTCCATATTGGAGCGTACATCAACAAGAATTGCACGAGGGTTCTGCTGGAGCAGTTCATAGGCCTGCGTTGGGCTAAGATGTCTCAGCATGGGTGCGCTGCTACTCATTCCACTACGCTCTCCACCTTAAAGACCACGCCATCTACACCGATCACCCGCACCTTACTACCAGCAGCACAGTCCTCACCGCTGATCTTCCAGGTGGAATCATCGACCCGCACCTTTCCCAGCCCATTCACAATGGGCTCATCCAGGGTGAAGACACGACCGATATATTGGGCACCACGGAGATTAAGGGTGGGGTGGTCGCTGCTTACAGGGTGGCTCCTAAAATAACGGCGCCACAGGAAGATCGAGGCCATAGAGAAGATGGCAAAGAAAAAAATCTGATATTCCCAGCCCATTTCGGGTAGCGCCAGAAGCAACAGGCCGACAACGACGGCGGAGATACCCATCCAGAGGAAAAAGGCACCAGGTGCCAGTACCTCCAGCGCGAGCAGGGCTACGCCGAGAATCCACCAGTGCCAGTGGTTAATACCTGTGATTAATTCACTCATGAAGCATCGCTCTTGTTACTGGAGCGTGTCTGCAGCGCATCTTTCGCAAGTTCTGCGATGCCGCCGATGGTGCCGATCACACCGCTGGCCTCCATCGGCATGAAGATAAGTTTGGAGTTGTTAGCGACGCCGATATTCTGCAGAGCCTCCACATACTTGGTGGCAACGAAGTAATTGACCGCATTGATGTCCCCTTTTTCGATCGCCTGAGAGACCATAAGGGTTGCCTTAGCCTCCGCCTCCGCAAGGCGCTCGCGCGCCTCGGCATCACGAAAGGCGGCCTCCTTCCGCCCCTCAGCTTCAAGGATCGCCGACTGTTTTTCACCTTCGGCACGCAGGATCTCCGACTGGCGCATCCCCTCTGCTTCAAGAATATTGGCGCGTTTGAGTCGTTCGGCCTTCATCTGTTTGGCCATCGCATCGACCAGATCGTGAGGCGGGGAGATATCCTTAATCTCAATGCGGGTCACCTTTACCCCCCAGGGGGTGGTCGCTTCGTCTACTACAGCAAGTAATTGTGCATTGATCTCATCACGGCGTGAGAGCAGTTCGTCGAGGTCCATCGAACCCATCACGGTACGAATGTTGGTCATGGTGAGATTGAGGGAGGCGTACTCCAGCTGATTGACCTCGTAGGCCGCCTTGGCGGCATCCATGATCTGGAAGAAGACTACACCGTCAACGGTGACCATGGCGTTATCCTTGGTGATCACCTCCTGTGAGGGGACATCAAGCACCTGCTCACGCATGTTCATCTTGTAGCCGATACGATTGATGAGCGGGAAGATCCAGTGCAGACCGGGTAGCAGGGTCTGGGTGTAGGCACCGAAGTGCTCGACGGTGTACTGCATCCCCTGAGGCACGATCTTGATCCCCATAAAGATAAGTACAAAAGCGAGCCCCAGAAGAATAATAACAAAGCCGGCGAAATCTCCCATGATTTCTTCTCCTTCCATTTATAATGATTCTGTTAGCATATGACCCAATTTTTTAAGCAGAGTCAACATTGTGGTTATTTCATGAGTGAAATTGAAAGTCACAATCCTGAGGATGATCAGGTGCTCCCTCCCGGCAAGATCCGCCCTCCGAAGGCGCTGATGCGTCCGGTGGGTAGAGCGATTGCCGATTTTGGCATGATCCGTGAGGGTGATCGAATCCTCATTGGCCTCTCCGGGGGTAAGGACTCACTCTCGCTGCTTCACGTGTTAAAACACCTATCTACCTATGCCCCGGTGAAATTCGAGGTGGCGGCGATCACCGTTGACCCACAGATCCCCGGCTTTGACCCCTCGGTACTCAAACCCTATCTGGCTGAGCTGGGGGTGCCCTACTTCTACGATGCCCAGCCGATCGCTGAGGAGGCGGAGCAGCATCTGGATGACCCGAGCTTCTCCTTCTGTGCCTTCTGTTCGCGCCTGAAGCGCGGCATTATCTACAGCGTGGCACGCCGCGAGGGGTACAATGTCATTGCCCTTGGGCAGCATCTGGACGACCTGGCCGAGAGCTTTCTGATGTCGGCCTTCCATCGTGGCCAGCTCGGTACCATGAAGGCGCACTATGTGAATGATAAGGGGGATCTGCGCATTATCCGCCCCTTCGTCTATGTACGTGAGCGGCAGACCACCTCCTTTGCTGAGAATGCCTACCTGCCGGTGGTGCCCGATAACTGCCCCGCCTGTTTTGCCAAACCGACCGAGCGTCAGCACTACAAAGCGATACTGGCCAGTGAGGAGAGGCGCTACAAGAATCTGTTCCGCAATCTGCTCCACACCCTCAAGCCATTGATGGCAGAGGGGAGTGACCTGGCGCAACAGCTAACGTCGGAGAGATAATGAATAGCCCGCTTGGTTGGTTGCTGCGCCTGTTAGGCATCCTGCCTCTCCCCTTGTTACACGGCAGCGGGTTTTTATTAGGATGGCTTGTCAGCCTCTTTCCAAACCGCCATCGCCGCATCAGCCTGCGCAATTTACAGCTCTGTTTTCCCGATTTGGATGACCAACAGCGGGAGAGGCTATTGGTAAAAAGTCTGCAGGAGACGGGAAAAACGTTTATGGAGACCGCACTGATGTGGACAGGCTCAGGCCGCCGGTTGATGAGTCTGGTGCGCGAGGTAGAGGGGCGTGAGTATCTGGATGCGGCGTTGCAAAGGGGTAAGGGTGTCATATTGGCTGCCCCCCATTTGGGCTGTTGGGAATTGATAGGGCACTATATTGCGATCTCTGCACCAATCACCTGTCTGTATAAGCCCCCTGCAGGTCAGGGTGTTGAGGGGGTAATGCGTAAAGGACGTATGCATCTTGGGGTGCAGCTTGCCCCTACGGATGCCAGTGGGGTGAAAATGATGCTGGGGTTACTCAGGCGCGGTGAGGTGGCGGGGATTTTGCCTGACCAGGACCCTCTGGCCGGAAATGGCGTTTTTGCCCCTTTCTTCGGTATTGCAACCAACACCATGACCCTGTTGCCTCGGCTGGCCAGCAAGAGTGGTGCGGAGGTTCTCCTGAGTTATGCTGAGCGACTCCCCTGGGGGCGGGGATATCGTATGCACTTTATCCCGGTACGCGATGGGGTGGCGGCACAGGAGATAGAGGATGCAGTCGGGGTACTTAACGCCTCGGTAGAGGAGGCGATTCGCCAGTGTCCTGAGCAATATCAGTGGATCTACAAGCGCTTTCGTACACGACCTCCGGGAGAGCCTCACCGATTTTACTAGGCGCCTGGTCGAGGTCCTGGGCCCGAACCCGGTTTGCCCTTCATGGTGTAGGGGGGGGGTGATCCGTCGGGGCGGCTGGTAAAGAGGCGCTGGCTCCACAGGTACTGTGCCGGCGCCTCGTTGATCGCCTGCTCAAAGGCGCGGTTGAGCAGGAGGGTATCGCCCTCGGTCTCACCGCTTAGTGGCAGTGGGGGATAGAGTTTTACCACATACTCACCGCGTGCCTCGTCAAACCAGGTGGTACAGGGCATCAACTGTGCACGGCAGAGACGGGCCAGACGCAAGGGGGATGTGAGGGTTGCCTTCTCGATACCAAAGAAGGGGGCAAAGAGTGTCTCGGCCTGGCGTGCACCCTGATCTTCATCACAGGGGAAGAAGAGGACCCTCCCCCCCTTCAGTTCGCCGATCACCCCGCGTATCCCCTCATTACGCGCATGGATAGTGCAACCAAAGCGGGCGCGGCGTGAGGCCATGAACCACTCCAGCAACGGGTTGCGCATGGCGTTGGCAAAGGTGGTGAGCGGTACCCGGGTGGAGAGTGCGACACCACCGATATCCATCGCCAGGGTGTGCTGGGTGAAGAGGATCACCCGCTGCCCTGCGGCCAGTGCGCCCTGCAGTGACTCCAGCCCCTCAAAGCGGATACGCTGCTCGAAGCGTCCGGGTGAGGCCCACCAGAGAAAACCGAATTCAAGATAGCTGCGCCCGAGCCACTGGGCAAATTCGTCACGTAACGCTGTGCGTTCAGCCTGACTCAGCCGGGGGAAGCACCAGGCGAGATTGAGCTCCACAATCTCGCGGCGCTTGTCACTGCGCAGCAGCATCAGCCGGCCGAAGACTCTCCCCAGTCGCCAGCGCAGAGAGCCGGGCAGACGGCCGATGAGCCACAGCAGGGCGATCCCCGCCCAGCTACCCCAGTAAGCGGGTTTGAACATGTCGATTCTAAGCGGCGGCGGGTAGGGATGGTGAGGTCTTGCCATTATCGAAACTCCGCCAGTAGTCGTCCCACCATCCCCTCGGCCTGAGCACCGTAGCCGTTACCAAACATATTGAAGTGGTTGATGATGTGGTAGAGGTTGTAGAGCACCCTGCGCACCGGGTAACCGGGATCGAGCGGCCATGTCGCCTCATAGGCGTGGTAGAAGTCAGCGCGAAAACCGCCGAACAGTTCGGTCATGGCGATATCGGCTTCGCGATCGCCGTAGTAGACGGCAGGGTCGAAGATGGTTGGGGTGCCATCACGGGTAAAGGCGTAATTACCCGACCAGAGATCGCCGTGTAGCAGTGAGGGGGTGGGGGTATGGCCGTCAAACAGGGCGGGAAACTCCGCCAGCAACCGCTCACCATCGTTGAGCAGGCGGCGTGAGGCGCCGTTTTCCTTTGCCATATCCAGTTGGGCACCCAGCCGCTCACTGTGCCAGAAGGCGATCCAGTCGCGGTGTTGCCGATTGCGCTGGTGGGTGGAGCCGATGGTGTTGTCGCGGTGCCAGCCGAACTGCTCATGGTTGATACGGTGCAGAGTGGCCAGCTCTTCGCCCAGTCGCCCTTGAGAGCCGTTACCGCCAAGCTCCAGTGCCTCCATCACGATAAATGCCTGTCCGTTGGCGGTGCCGGTGACAAGGGGGTGTGGCACCTGGATCGCACCGGCAGCGGCCAGTTCACTAAGCCCCTCAAACTCCGCCTCAAACATCGCCAGTTTGTCGGCGTGGTTGAGCTTGACGAACCAGAAGCGCTCGCCATCGGATATGCGGTAGGCGCTGTTGATGCAGCCTCCCCCCAGGGCGTGGCTGTCACGTAGCGAGAAGGGGGAGCCGCTGGCGTGGCTGATGGCGGTGGATATTTCGTCCCAAAGGGCCATGGTGTCAGTGAGTCGTGAAGGGGGCGGACCGTTATCTTAAACCACTCCGGGGCCCGAGCCTAACGGGTAGAGAGTGAGTAGTCGTTGTCAAACTGCCAGGTTCGCACGATGTGCAGGATGTCGGTCTCCTTGCGGATCTCGGGGGGCAGTGGTGCGAACGAGCCGCAACGCTCGATGATCTTCTTCGCCCCCTCATCGAGAACCCGATGACCAGACGATTTCACCACCTTAACGCTGTGAATGGCGCCGTCATGCCGAATGGCGACATCAAGGATGAGATTGCCGCTGAGACCGCGTGTCTTCGCCTCATCCGGGTAGTTGAGGTTGCCGACTCGTTCAACCTTCTGACGCCAGCTGTCGATATAGGTAGCGGCGGTAAATTCACGGGTGTTGGCGCTGATGTACTTTTCACGTGGGAGCTTGGCGTAGGTTTGCTGCTCCTGGCGGATCTCGGCGCTTAGGCGGGCGATCTCCTGACGATTCGGCATAAGCTGCAGGTCGTTGGTGGTGTGGGGTAGCTCCATGGCGTGTTCATCCTGTTGCTGCCACTGATGATCACTTGGTGCGGTGGCTAACATAATCGGCGTTGTCTCACTACTAACGCTTGTATCGGGTATTTGCAGTGCACTGGTTTGCGGTGCGTCCCCCTCCTGCTCTATTGGGCGCGGATTTGGAAAGGGGCTGGAGGGGCGCATCTTCTCCTCCATATTTCCGCCACCCTGCTGATTGGCCTGGGCAAGATAGTCCGCCTCATCGGGAGGATTGTCACTTGTGCTGTGAACAAGTGTGATCTCAAGGGTGAGGGGGAGATCGTCAAGGTTGGGCAGATCGGCATCAAAACCGACACCGAGTATAATGATGGCGTGGAGGGCCCCAGCGAAGAAGAGGGTGAGCCCAAGACGATCCGAGGCGGAGATATTGAACAGATTTTGTGCGTGTGACACGGGGTTGATAGTCTCTTCCTGACACAAATGTGACTGATTATACCCATAAGTTGACCTGCGGGGTAACCGGAGGTTCACGCTTTTTCTTAATTAATTCAGTTTGTTGCGTTATCCAATGCGGCAGGATTATGAGCCTGTTGCAGACGCAGCGCTATTGCCCCCATCAGCTGCCCCGCGATATCGAGATCATAAAGTGCATCGAGTTCACGGATACAGGTGGGACTGGTGACATTGATCTCAGTGAGATAATCACCAATCACGTCAATTCCGACAAAAATAAGCCCCATTTCACGTAATTTCGGTGCAACCTGTGAACAGATCCAGTAGTCGCGTTCGGTTAGTTCAACCCCTACCCCGCGCCCGCCTGCGGCGAGGTTCCCCCGTAATTCACCCTCGGCGGGGATGCGGGCAAGGGCGTAGGGGATCGGCACTCCATCGATGAGCAGGATTCGCTTGTCGCCATTACTGATCTCGGGGATAAAACGCTGCGCCATGGTGTAGCGCTGGCCATGGTCGGTCAGTGTTTCGAGAATAACACTGGTGTTAGGGTCGTCGGGGCTCACCTTAAAGATCGAGGCGCCACCCATCCCCTCCAGTGGTTTGAGGATGGTTTCACCCTGTTGGTTGATAAAGTCGCGTAGCTGTGCCTGACCGCGGCTGATAAGGCTCGGTGTTGTACACTGGGGAAAGTGGCTGGTGAAGACCTTCTCGTTAGCATCACGCAAGCTTTGTGCACGATTGACTACTAAAGTGCCGTTATTTTCGGCTATTTCAAGAATGTAGGTGGCGTAGATATACTCCATGTCAAAGGGGGGATCCTTGCGCATCAGCACCACATCAAGGGTGTGCAGAGGCACCTCCTCCCTCTCCCCGAGCTGATACCAGCGCTCAGAGTCGTTAAAGACTTGCAGTGATCGTATACGGGCTAGTGCGATACCATCCTGCAGATAGAGATCAGCCATCTCCATGTAATAGAGGCGCCAGCCGCGTGACTGAGCCGCCTGTAGCATCGCCAGGGTACTATCCTTGTGGAATTTGATGTTCCCGATGGGATCCATTACAACACCAAGGGTTACTGTCATATTTTCGCGCCGTTAAAGTTGCTACTAGTTCGGGTTTACTCTAGCAAAAAAACAACCCCGGCGGAGAGTGATTATTGGCTGAATTCAGAGGTGTGACGGTCAGTTGAAAAGGGAAAATGTGGTAGCGTAGGCACGAACTTATGGATTGAACCTAAATAATATGTTAAATATCTTCAATAAAGCGCATCGTGGCCAAAAGTAGTACCGTTGTGACGGCCAAACCAGAATAGACGACTAAGAAGGATGGGGGAGACGTGGCAAGCGAAGCACCAACCGGGTTGCAAGGCCTGAAGGTCATGGTCATCGATGACAGCAAAACGATTCGTCGTACCGCCGAAACGTTGCTGAAGAAGGAGGGGTGTGAGGTCATCACCGCAAATGATGGCTTTGAGGCCCTCTCCAAGATTGCAGATAACGACCCTAATATCATCTTTGTCGACATTATGATGCCGCGTCTGGATGGCTATCAGACATGCGCCCTTATCAAACACAACCAGAAGTTCAAGAATACCCCGGTTATTATGCTCTCCAGCAAGGACGGGTTGTTCGACAGAGCCCGTGGCCGTATCGTGGGATCTGAGCAGTATTTAACCAAACCCTTCACCAAGGAGGAGTTGTTGGGGGCCATTGAACAGCACGTACTGAACAAGGCCTGATAATCGAACATAGTGTGGCCGCCCTGAGGGTGGCGTTTAATTTACATTCAGAAACCAAGTAGGAGTAGAAACATGGCGCAGATCCTGATCGTCGATGATTCGCCAACCGAAATCCATGTACTAACCACCATTTTGCAGAAGATGGGTCACAGTGTTGAGACTGCGCCCAATGGTGAAGAGGGCATTGTTCGTGCCAAGGAGCTGGTACCAGATCTTATCCTGATGGATGTCGTGATGCCTGGAATGAATGGTTTTCAGGCTACACGTCAGATCAGTAAAGATAGTGCGACAGCGCATATTCCGATCATCATCGTTACCACCAAAGATCAGGAGACTGACCGGGTCTGGGGTCTGCGCCAGGGGGCAAAGGATTACCTGACTAAACCCGTTGATGAGGCGACACTGGTTGAAAAGGTAACAACACTGTTGGCGGGTTGAGTTGAGCAGGGATTATGAAAAAGGCCCCCATTCTACTTCTGCATGAACTGGCCCTGCGTAGCCGGGCTGGTGCGCACAGTCTGCCTCAGCAGATTGAGGTCAAGGCGACCTGGGAAGGGGTCGGTTTTACCCTGGATGGCAATGGGTGGGTTGCGCCGATCGATCAGATCAAGGAGATATTGACGAAGGTGAGTATCAGTCATATTCCAGGCGCCAAGCCATGGGTTCGTGGGGTTGCAAATGTTCGTGGAAACCTTCTTCCTATAGTCGATCTCAAAGGTTTTCTCATTGGGAAGATGACTAAGATGTCACGCCAGAGTCGCATTCTCGTCATGCAGCACAAGGGTGTGGTGGCTGGGTTACTGGTTGAGGAGGTGACAGGGATGCGCCAATTTCTGGAAGAGGAGTACAGTCGTGAGACTAGTGAGCTCAACGTCCCGTTTCAAAAGATGTTGATGGGACAGTATCGCCAGCGTGGTGAGTCGTGGGGTGTGTTTAACATTAATCACCTTGTCGACATGCAGGAGTTCATGCAGGTGGCTGCCTGATGTACAGCAGAATTGTTGTGATCAGGCTGGGTGAGCATAATTAAACCTGGGATATATCAGCGTTAGGAGTCGACAAAATGAAGTTACCGTTTAATTTGAAAAAAATCTCAGTCGGTAAAGGGGGGGCGAAAGGGGCCTCTAGCGCACCCTCTGCAAGCGCGGGACTAACGGTAATCGGTGCCGGTCTGGCGCTGTCACTGGCAGCCACCTTCATCGTGTTCTGGTTGGTTAATACACAGGATCGGTACGATAAAGAATACCTGGGTTTGTTGGGTGAACAACAGGTGTTGTCGCAACAGATATCGAAGTTTGCGGGCCAGGCAAACAGGGGTATTCCTGCGACCTTTGATTCACTAATCAAATATCGTGATGATTTTAAGAAAAATCTCGACCTGTTGCAGATGGGAGACAAAGAGACCGGGATGCCTCCTGCTGCGAGAGGCGATACTGTTGGGAAGTTGAATCAGGTAGTTAAAAACTGGAAGTCCTATGACAGTAACGCAGAGGTAATCATTAATGCTCGTGGTGTGGTCATCGCACTTCGCGAGATCGTTAAGATGATTAACGAGAACTCGGCACAATTGCTTTCACAGACGGATGCTGTGGCTACCATGATGGCGGAGAAAGGGGCAGCCTCAGATCAGGTTTATATCGCTAGCCGCCAGTTGATGCTATCGCAACGTATTATCAACAATGTAAATCGGGTACTGGAGGGTGGCGAGGGTGCTGTTACCGCAGCAGACCGATTTGGACGAGATGCCGCGTTGTATGGGCGTGTCATTGATGGATTGCTGGAGGGTGACGAGGCCCTGAAAATTGAGGCCGTTGATGATGATGATGTGCTTGAAGCGGTAGAGGAGGTAAGTGACCTCTTCGATATGCTTGGTCAGCAGGTAAGCGGTATTCTGGAACGAAGCCCGGAGATGTTTCTGGTGTCTGAGGCGGTGCAAACCGTACTGAATGATTCTGATGCACTGCTTGAAAGTATTACGGCGCTACACACCGCTTATCAATCAGAGATGGGAAGCCGGGCACTCTCCTCAAATGTGGGTAACGCCCTGGCCATTTTGACCGTTATCTTTCTTATCGCACTGGGTACACGACTCAAACGTGACGGTGATGTACGGCTGGCCGAGACAGAATCGCAGCGCCAGGCGACAGAAGAGCAGAATCGTCGAAGCCAGCAGGCGATCATGCGTCTACTGGATGAGATGGGGGACCTGGCGGATGGTGACCTGACGGTGAATGCAACGGTAACCGAAGATATTACTGGTGCAATCGCTGACTCGATGAACTTTACCATCGATGCGCTACGTAATCTGGTTGCGGCGATTAACACGACTGCAAGTCAGGTAACCAGTGCGGCGGAGAAGACCCAGGCAACCGCGTCTCATCTGGCAGAGGCGTCTAACCATCAGGCACAGCAGATTGCTTCCGCAAGTACCGCGGTGAACGAGATGGCAATCTCAATCGAAGGCGTATCTGAAAACGCCGACCAGCTTGCTGAAGAGTCGCAAAGGTCAGTAGATATCGCGAAAAAGGGTGCCGAGGCGGTACAGAAGACTATCAATGGAATGGACATAATTCGTGAGCAGATCCAGGAGACCTCGAAGCGGATTAAGCGTCTGGGTGAATCGTCCCAGGAGATCGGGGATATCGTTGAACTTATTAATGACATCGCCGAGCAGACCAATATTCTGGCACTTAATGCGGCGATACAGGCGGCGATGGCCGGTGAGGCAGGTCGAGGCTTCGCGGTGGTAGCGGACGAGGTAACCCGCCTGGCGGAACGTTCCTCTGATGCGACCAAGCAGATTGAGGCACTGGTAAAGACTATCCAAACCGATACCAACGAGGCGATCATCTCCATGGAGCAGAGTACCTCCGGGGTAGTTGCCGGTGCCAAGATTGCCGAGGATGCAGGTGCGGCACTCTCTGAAATCGAAAGCGTATCGAGCCACCTCGCGGAACTGGTACAGAGTATCACCAGTGCAACCCGTCAGCAGGCGAATGCAGCGTCTAATATCTCCGATACGATGAATGTTATTCAGGAGATCACCACACAGACTTCAGAGGGTACCAACCAGACGGCACAGTCTATCGGTAATCTCTCGGAGCTCGCGAGTGAACTAAAACGTTCAGTATCCGGCTTCAAGCTGCCAGATTAATGAGAGGAATGAATCAAGCGCGCTGTACAGAGGGGGGACTGTGAGCATAGTGATAATACCAGAGTTGGATGATCAGCAGTTTCTTCGTTGGGCTCAACTACTGGAAGAGCGGTTAGGCGTTGCAGTAACAGTACAGCGCAAGGCCTTCCTCTCCTCGCGACTTCGTACTCGCATGCGAGAGATCGCACTGAATGATTTTGAAGAGTACTATCGCTTGGTTACTGCTTCGGCCAAGGGGGCGATGGAATGGAGCCGCTTACTCGATCTGCTGACCATTCACGAGACTCGATTCAATCGACACCCAGCGGCATTTCAACTGATCAATACACAGATACTTCAGCCGATGTTGCACGACGTCTCGTCCGATACGATCAACATTCGGGCATGGAGTGTCGGTTGTGCAAGTGGTGAAGAGGCCTACTACTTGGCGATGTTACTTGATGTCGCCGTGGAAAATTATCAGGGTAAAGCCTATTTCGGGGTGATCGGGACAGATATAAGTCTGGAGAGTCTTAGTGTTGCTAAGCTGGGAAGATATCCAGAGCATCGGATGCGTGAACTTGATCACCAGATGGTGTCGCGATACTTCAGGCAGCTAGATAGTGGTGAATTTGAGGTTGACGAAAAGCTGCGGCAGCGGGTCGCCTTTTCGCAGTTAAATATACGAAAACTTGAACACGCACCGCTTGAGAAAATGGACATCATCTTTTGTCAAAATGTTCTGATTTACTTCTCGCAACAGAGACGTCACGAAATAATTTCGGCAATGGTCGAATATCTGAAACCGGGTGGACTACTGGTATTGGGTAGTGGTGAGGTCGTAGGATGGCATGATGAGAGGATGGAACGTCTGTCAGGCAAAGATACGCTGGCCTATCGCAAGGTAAGGGAGTAAAGGTGGCGGCAAATGCAGATGGCTGAACAATTTGATATCGGCACGCTAGCCTGGGTCAAGGGCGAAATTGATGAAACGCTGAAACAGGCGCAGAACGCACTCGAAGCCTTTGCCAAGGATGAAGAGGATGAGTCTCAGCTTGAGTTCTGTATAAGTTATGTGCATCAGGTATACGGTACCTTGCACATGGTGGAACTACAGGGGGCCGCACAGTTTGCCGAGGAGATTGAGAAATTTGCTGTCGCTTTAAGGGAAAAAAGAATTGAAAATAGGGATGGTGGATTTGAGTTATTAATGCAGGCTATTCTGCAACTTCCAGACTATCTGGAAGGGTTGATGGCTGGGAAAAAGGACAATGCGTCTTCTCTGATACCGACATTAAATGAGATGCGTACGAAGCGAGGTGAGCAGGCACTTTCGCAGCAGGACGAATCGGCCGCAGATCTATCGATTAACCCCCCAGCAAAAGCAGCTGAAATCCCCGACAGAGTAACCACTCGTTTGCTGGCAAAGAAGGTACAACCTTATCTTATTACGGCCTTAACGAGAGTCATCAAGGGGCTGGAGCTAGAAACCAGTCTTAAGAACCTCGGCGCAGTTATTGAAAAAATATTGCTAGTAGCTAGTGGTGATGAGTGCCGACGACTCCTTTGGGTATCGTCGGCATTTATTGAGGCCCTTCGAGATAATGCGCTTGAACTCTCGGTTGAGAACAAGAAACTGCTTGGTAAAATTGAGCAGCAGATAAGGATCCTTGTGGCTAGGGATGAGGCCGGGCTCGTGACTGATGCAGTCAGCGAACTTATTGCCGTGTTGCTTCACAGACTGGCCAGCAGTACGGCAAGTGGTAACCGTGCGTTAGAGGTTCGGCAGGCCTTCAGACTGGATGTCACTGGTGAGGCAGTTGAAAGTGCATTACCTGTTAGTGTCAACGCAGAGCTAAAGAAGACCATATCTGCAGATATTATGGAAGAGCTGGCTCGTGCGAAGGATGTTTTTGATATATATGTTCGCACAGAGCGGAGCGATGCCACAGGGCTTGAACCTATGGCGGAAAATCTGACAAGAATGGCTGACACATTAAGTTTGTTGCAGGAGGAGACTCTGCAGCAGACGTTAAGATCACAGGTTGAAATTGTACAGCAACTTGTAAGAGGCGAGCTGACGGCGAATGATGACAACCTGATGGGGATTGCCGGAGCAATTCTCGCGGTGGAGTCGGCGATTGGCGATTGGGGTAATGTAACGCCTGTTGAAAGGGCAGATGCCGCTGATGAACAGGTGGCAGAGGCAGACTCAACTCCTGAGGCGATAGCAGAGCATCAGCGTGTGATTCGTCAGGTGATGAAAGAGGCACGTGATGATCTCATCAAAATACGTGAGACTATCAGTGCCTATCTTGAAAAACCGGGTGAGAAAAGCAGCCTTAAGCAAATTCCCGATATGTTGCATCTCGTTATCGGTAGCCTCAATGTCCTCTCCTATCGGCGCGTTGCGCAGATTATGAACTCATGTAATCACTTTATTGCCCATGAGTTAATTTCCAGTGAAACACTTCCAGAGGCATCGAAACTTGATGCCCTTGCCGACGCAGTAATGAGCGTCGAGTATTATCTTGAAGCATTTGTGCAGAGCCGTGTACATCCCGGTTCAGTACTGGATGTGGCTGAAAACGCTGTGGCGCAGATGGGTTATCCTGCGAGTGATGCGCCGTTGGTGCAGACTGCAATTGATAGTGTAGGTGATGGCACTTTGCATGAAATGCTTGCGGTGGATAGTGACGGTGATGAGCCAGAGGTCGCTGATGAACCAATAACTACGGGTATAGCCAATGATGCTGCAAGAAGTGCAGCACAAAGTGCTGCTACGGTAGAGGTAGATGATGAGATTCTTGAGATCTTTATCGAAGAGGCGGAAGAAGAGCTCGAGAAAATTGGCGATCTGTTACCCAGATGGATTGCTGATGCAGGGGATGAAGAGAGCCTAAAGGATCTTCGCCGCTGCTTCCATACATTGAAAGGGAGTGGGCGACTGGTTGGTGCAGTAGAGGTCGGTGAATTTGCCTGGGCCTTTGAGAATATGCTTAACCGAGTGCTTGATGGAACGATCAGTAGTAGCACAACAATGTTCGATATGCTGCAGCAGGCCAATGAGACTTTGCCGTCTCTGGTGGATCGTTTTAAGGGTGGCTCTGCTTCAGCTGGTGACGCAGAAACACTACGGCAAATGGCAGAGGAGATGGCGCAGTCGGGTGAAGTTAAATCGCCGCCACCCTCTCCTCCCCCAAAAAGTGAAGTACCGGTATCGCACAAAGAAGAGTCGGCATCTCAGAGTGGTGAAGAAGACGCGGCTATAGATTTACCAGATCTGGATCCGGTGCTACTGGAGATCTATAGCAAAGAGTCTGAGGGGCATCTTGAGGTGCTCAGGGCTTACCTGCGTGAGATCTCAGAGGGAGGTAGTAGAAAGGTCAGTGAACCGATCATTCGTGCCCTGCATACCCTTAAGGGGAGCTCTCACATGGCCGGGGTGAATAGTGTTTCAGATGTAAGTAAGGCACTGGAAAAGTATTGTAAAACACTCCAGGCTCTGAACGAGACTGTGAATGATAAAGGAGTGGAGGCTTTGCAACAGTGCGTTGACTATGTCGATGCAATGTTGACATATCTTCTCGATAGTTCAAAACCCTACCCCAACAACAGCCAGGCAAAGGCACTGGCCGAAGAGGTCTACGCAGAGGTTGAGCATCTAGAGCACGTGGCCGATGCTGCGCCTGAAGCGGGACTCGCCAGTATTGATGAAGTTGAGGCTGTGGCACTTGAAGAGATAACAGAGGAGCTTCTGGAGCCTGAAGCGGTTCAGGCTGATGAGCTAATAGAGATGGCGCTGGATGCCGCCTCGGGCAGTCCGGGAATTGAGCTCGATATAGAGGAGCTACAGGGTGCACTTGATGAACCAAGTAGCACTTTGACTGAGGATGAGGTGCTCATTGAGTTTGATGCACAGGAGCCAGAATCACTAGAAGATGTATTCGCTACACCAGCTGTAGCTCAACCTGCCTTCGCTTCTTTTGAGGAGGAGTACGATCCAGAACTGCTGGATATCTTCCTTGAAGAGGGAGTCGATATCCTTAATGAGAGTGAGCAGACCCTTCAAGAGTGGGTGAACAACCCAGATGATCGTTCCCTTGTTGAAGCACTACAGCGGCAGTTGCATACACTGAAGGGTGGTGCGCGTATGGCGGGCATAACCCCTGTCGGCGATTTGAGTCATAGCCTGGAGTCCACATTTGATGCAGTTGTAGACGGGATGCTGGAACGTAGTCCTGAAATGATTGATTTGCTGCAGCTCTCCCATGACCGATTGGTGACCATGCTGGAGCAGGTGCGGAATCAGGAGCCGGTAGTTTCTGGAGATGACCTGATAGCGCGTGTTGATGCACTGAGCAATCCGGTTATGAGCACAGTTGAAGAGATCACTGTTGATGGAGATCAAGACAATTTCGTTGACAGTAATTCAGATTCAGTTGAATTTGATGAGATTGAATTGTTGGATGCGGCCGATGAGATTGAACTGCTGGAGCCTGAGCTGGTTAGCGATGATGAGTTTGACTCGGATATCGATCTTGAGATTGTTGAAGAAGAGTCATCGACTGTTGCAACAAAACCACTTGGCGCACTGTACACGCTATTCGACACACTGGGGGATGCTTTAACTGCATGGCAGCGTGACACAGATGATGCGGATCTATTTGATTCACTCAGTCAGGCAGTTGATTCTCTCAATGTGGGGTGTCACGCGTCACGCATTGTACCGCTGATTGAGATCGCAGATGCACTTCAGGTGTTGATTAGTGCAATCAACGATGGGCATGTTGCTACCAGCGAAAAGGTGAGTGATCTCCTCACGCTTGCATCTGAGCGCATGCACCTTATTGCAAATCAGCAGCGTGATGGCGTCTCACTTGAGAATGGATTGTTTATCGTTAGCGGTATACGTGACTTAATCGCTGAGGGACTGGCACGTGAGGAGGGAATCACAGACGAGATTGTTGTTGACATTGATGAGGCGGCTAAGAGAAAGGCAATAAAAAATAAAGTAGCCGAAGATGCTGACGACAAAAGACGCAAGGCGCCACGGATCCAGCACGAGGTGGTTCGTGTGCGTGCTGACTTACTGGACAATCTAGCAAACTTTGCTGGTGAGGTAAGTATCTATCGCTCCCGTGTTGAGCAGCAGATCGGAACCTTTGGTTCAAACCTTGGCGAGATGGATCAGACCATTGCGCGACTGCGTGATCAGCTGCGTCAGGTAGAGATTGAGACGGAGGCGCAGATCGATTCACGGCGTGCTGAGGCACAGAAGCAGGGATATGATGATTTCGATCCGCTTGAATTCGACCGATTTACCAACATGCAGACCCTTTCACGCTCAATGGCAGAGTCTCTGAATGACCTGCTTAGCATCGAGGAGATGCTACGTGGTCTCTCCCGTGAAACAGAAACCCTGCTGTTACAACAGTCGCGAGTTAATACCGAACTGCAAGAGAGTTTGATGCACACTCGCATGGTGCCAATGTCTGAACAGGCGCCGCGACTCAGGCGTGTCGTTCGCCAAACGGCATCAGAACTAGGTAAGCGTGCGTCACTGGTTCTTGATGGCGTAGAGGTTGAGATGGATCGCAACGTGGTAGAGCGGATGCTCGCACCGCTGGAACACATGTTACGTAACTCTCTTGCACACGGTATTGAAGACAAGGCAGCGCGCAAAAAAGCAGGAAAACCTGAAGAGGGGACGATACATGTTGCGCTGACCCGTGAGGGATCCGAGATTGTGATACGCGTCAGTGATGATGGGGGTGGTATCAATCTTGAGGCGGTAAAGAAAAAGGCAATTGATCGGGGACTTATGCAGGCGGGTGCACAATTAAGTGACAAGGAGATCATGCATTTTATTCTTGAGTCTGGCTTCTCCACCGCGGCAGCACTAACCCAGATCGCAGGACGTGGTGTGGGCATGGATGTGGTTAATAGTGAAATAAAACAGCTTGGTGGTGTGCTGGAGATAGACTCCGAATATGGCAAAGGGACGCTGTTTACGGTGCGTCTGCCATTAACATTGTCTGTGAGTCGAGCGCTGTTGGTCAATGTGGGTGATGATATCTACGCAATACCGATCCTGAGTATTAGTGGTATTGAAAGGATTGCGGGCGCTGAACTTGAATCATTACTTGAGACAGAGGCCCCCACCTTCAACTGGGTTAACGAGGATTATCATGTCATGCACCTGACCAGTGTGCTGGGTGCAGGGAGTGGCGCTATACATCTGGGCACCAAACAGCCGCTGCTCCTTTCAACCAGTGGTGGTCATCGGGTGGCCTTTGCGGTGGATGGACTCATTGGTAGCCGTGAAATTGTGGTGAAGAGTCTGGGACCGCAGCTTAGCAGTCTGCAGGATCTGGCGGGTGCAACGATTCTTGCAGATGGAAGTGTTGCTCTCATTATCGATATGCCGGCACTGGTTCGTCGCGGTCTGGCAAAGCTAGGCACCGAGAGTGTTACCAGAACGGAGGCGCTACCGGTTGTCGATCGCGAGCCAGTGGTAATGGTTGTGGACGACTCCATTACTGTGCGTAAGGTTACCGAACGATTACTGAAACGGAACAATATGAAGTGTGTTACTGCAAAGGATGGTGTGGATGCAATCACGGTTCTCGACGAAGTAATCCCGGATGTCATGCTGCTTGATATAGAGATGCCGCGGATGGATGGTTTTGAACTGGCAACCCATATCCGTAACTCAGAGCGACTGAAGGGTATCCCTATCATTATGATCACCTCCCGTACCGGCGATAAGCACCGCCAACGTGCGATGGACATAGGTGTAAACGAATATATGGGTAAGCCCTATACTGAGGCCGATCTGTTGACAAATATTGAAAAGCAACTGGAACTGGCCAAGTGAGGTTAATGCGTGGTAAGTGAAGATCAGTTGCAGGAAATTGCAGTACGATGCTTCGTACTAGAGTTGGCGGGAACCAGGTTATTGTTACCCAATACACTGATTGCCGAGGTGACAGAGTGCGTGGATGTTAAAGGCGCGGGTAACTCACCCGGCTGGTTAAATGGCATTATCTCCTGGCGAGGTCGAAATGTTCCGCTTATCGTCTTTGAGGAGATACTGGGAGGAGAGTCTCCTGGGCGGCACGATCAAACGCGGATGGTAGTTATGAACACACTTAATAATAATCCGCGTATTCCATTCATAGCGATGGAAATTCAGGCGTTACCACGCTTGATACTGCTGAAACATGAGATGTTAGAGTACGATGAGAACAATAAAATCGATGCTCCAGTGGTATATGCAACATTGCATCTGGATGGTGAATCGATGATTGTGCCTAATGTAGATAAAATCGAAAATATGCTGGAAAGTTTAGGCATTACTGCATAAATCTTGGGGGTTGTGTGAGCAGGCGGTTGATTGCGCGGGGGAGTTATTTTACCGCGGTTTTCTCAGTGATGTTACTGTCTGAGTTTTGCTATGCAGAAGCTGATCAGGCGTTGCAGGAACGTGAACAGATTATTGTCGAAGTTGATAAACGACTAAATGATAAGACACTCTACAACAGAGCGATGCGCGCCGGAGAGGAGCGGACCGCCCTCTGTGGAACCTGCCATGGCCCTGATGGCAATGCAGTAAAACCTGAAACCCCTAATCTAGCAGGACAAAATCCCTCTTACATCGTTGAGCAGATGGCCAAGTTTAAGGACGGTCGTCGCAAAAGCTTCGTTATGCAGGCACTGGTGAAGAGCTTTTCCCTGGAAGATAAAATCAACCTGGCCATCTACTTCCACTCACAAAAGCTGAAGCCTTTGGCCAATGCCAATCCGGATGTTGCAGCAAAGGGTGTGGAGAAATACAGAACTGTATGCGCGCGGTGCCACGGCGAGGATGGACGTGGTGAGGAGGGATACGCACGTTTGGCGGGACAGAGGATAGATTATCTGAAGATGACGCTGTCACGCTTTCGTGCCAACGCCAAAGGGATGATCGATGCAGAAAAGCGGGAACGGAGTAATGCCAATATGGAGCAGGTAACCCAGTTTCTGACCGATGAGGAGATTGAATCGCTGGCCCACTACATTGCGATGATGAAGTAAGGTGTTTAGCCGAGATCGCCCCAGCGCGATTGCAGAGCAGCCAGTGCAGTGAGGGCTGCGGTTTCGGTACGCAGCACGCGCGGGCCCAGTCTCATCCCATGATACCCGGCAGCTGAGGCAGCAGACCTCTCGGCTACGGATAATCCCCCCTCAGGCCCTACCAGCAGGGTGATTGTGGTATGTTCCGGGGAGAGTGCATTAACACCGCACTCGGCACGATGGTCCAGTGTCAGGCCCATGCCATTAAGTGGTTGCATCAGCCACTCGTGGAGCGAGGTAAGTGGCGATAACACCGGCAGGGTATTACGGCCGCACTGTTCACAGGCACTGATAATCACCCCACGCCAGTGCTCAAGCTTCTTCTCTAGTCGCTCTCCTTTGAGGCTAACAACACTGCGTTCCGTGTTCAGGGGGACAATGGTGGAGATACCCAGTTCGACCGCCTTCTGAATCGTATAATCCATGCGATCACCCTTCGACACGCCCTGGGCCAGGGTGATCTTGAGGGGTGATTCACACTCACTCTCAACCCTCTCCTTGCACTCTACCCATAGCTCACGCTTATTAAGCTCAACAATCGTGGCGGGATACTCACCCCCGCAACCATTGAACAGGGTGAGTTCGTCGCCCTCGCGCAGGCGCAACACCCGACCCACATGACGAGCGGCATTGCTGGCAAGGGCGAGTCGGCTGTTGTCACAGAGCGACTCGGGGTGAAAGATGCGGGGAATACGCACGCCTTGCCAGCCCTTAGAGTCCCAGATTGGTCCAGATAATGCGCGTTGGGGCAACCTGATTCATAGTGTAGAAGTGCAGACCGGGCGCTCCCTCTTCGAGCAGGCGGCGACACAGCTCGCTGGTGACATCTAGGCCAAAGGCGCGTAACGATTGAGTGTCCTCAGCATATGCCTCAAGGCGCAGTCGCAGCCAGCGCGGTATCTCGGCACCGCACATCTCGGAGAAGCGGGCGAGATTCTTGATGTTGGTGATCGGCATGATACCGGGGACGATCGGCACCTCCACGTTGCGCTTCTCGCACTCCTCGACAAAGCGCAGGTAGGCGTCGAGGTTGTAGAAGTACTGGGTAATCGCCGCGTTTGCCCCCGCCTTTACCTTGCGGGCGAAGTTGTCGAGGTCCGCCTCAGCGGATGGGGCCTGAGGATGAAATTCCGGATAGGCGGCCACCTCGATGTGGAAGTGGTCGCCAGTCTCATCACGAATGAACTCCACCAGCTCGTTGGCATAGTGGAAGGCCCCCGCCTCGCGCATCCCTGATGGCATGTCGCCGCGCAGGGCGACGATGCGTTTGACGCCCATCTCAATATAGCCGTTGAGCAGCGCTCGGATCTCCTCCTTGTTGGAGCCGATGCAGCTCAGGTGCGGGGCGGTGTCGAGACCAGACTGGCTCATCTCGCGCACCGTCTCCACGGTACCGGCCTGGGTGGAGCCACCGGCACCGAAGGTGACAGAGACATATTTGGGCTTGAGTTTGGCCAGCTCATCGCGGGTCTCGCGCAGCTTGGCCGCGCCCTCGTTGGACTTGGGCGGAAAAAATTCGAAACTGAACTGTTTGGGGTGCTGTTGTTGTGACTGCATGGCACGCTCCATAAAAGCAAAAAGGCGGGGCATTGCCCCGCCAGAGTTACGTAATTAGTAGCGGTAGTGGTCGGGCTTGTAGGGGCCCTCTACCGGTACGTCGATGTAGGCCGCCTGCTCGGGGGTCAGCTCGGTGAGGTGGATACCGAGTTTCTTCAGGTGCAGGCGTGCTACCTTCTCGTCGAGCACCTTCGGCAGGACATAGACCTTGTTTTCGTAGTTCTCGACCTTGGTGAAGAACTCGATCTGCGCCAGCACCTGGTTGGTGAAGGAGGCAGACATGACGAAGCTAGGGTGGCCGGTGGCGCAACCCAGATTGACCAGACGACCCTCGGCCAGCAGAGTGATCTTCTTGCCGTCGGGGAAGATGATGTGGTCCACCTGCGGCTTGATGTTCTCCCACTGGTACTTGCGCAGCTTACCGACCTCGATCTCTGAGTCGAAGTGGCCGATGTTGCAGACGATCGCCTCGTTCTTCATCTGCAGCATGTGGTCGTGAGTGATCACCGCCTCATTGCCGGTGGTGGTGACGAAGATGTCACCGATCTTGCACGCCTCTTCCATGCTGACCACGCGGTAGCCCTCCATCGAGGCCTGCAGGGCGCAGATGGGGTCGATCTCGGTGACCCAGGTGTGGGCACCCATGCCGCGGAAGGCCTGGGCGCACCCCTTGCCGACGTCGCCGTAGCCGAGGACCACGGCGATCTTGCCGGCTACCATCACGTCGGTGGCGCGCTTGATGCCGTCGAGCAGCGACTCGCGGCAGCCGTAGAGGTTGTCGAATTTCGACTTGGTGACCGAGTCGTTGACGTTCATCGCCGGGAACAGCAGCTCACCTGTCTTCTCCATGTGATAGAGGCGGTGTACCCCGGTGGTGGTCTCCTCGGTGACGCCCTTGATCTCGTTGGCGATGGCGGTCCACTTGCCTCCGTCTTTGGGCAGGTTGCGGCGCAGTACATCAAGAATGGCAACCCACTCCTCGTTATCACCCTCTTTGGCATCGGGCACCGCACCGGCCTTCTCGAACTCGACACCCTTGTGTACCAGCAGGGTGGCGTCGCCGCCGTCGTCGAGGATCATGTTGGGCTTCTGGCCGTTTGGCCAGTTGAAGGCCTGCTCGGTACACCACCAGTACTCCTCGATGGTCTCGCCCTTCCAGGCAAACACCGGGATGCCGGCGGCGGCGATGGCGGCGGCGGCGTGGTCCTGGGTGGAGAAGATGTTGCAGGAGACCCAGCGCACCTCGGCGCCGAGGGCGACCAGGGTCTCGATCAGCACCGCGGTCTGGATGGTCATGTGCAGCGAGCCCATGATGCGGGCCCCCTTCAGCGGCTTGGCGGCGCCGAACTCCTCGCGCAGGGCCATCAGGCCCGGCATCTCGGTCTCGGCGATGGCGATCTCCTTGCGGCCCCAATCGGCCAGGGAGATGTCGGCTACCTTGTAATCGGTAAAGTCAGACATGTGTCTCTCTCCTAGTTTCGTTTGGAGCGCCGTTGACGAGTGAGCCTTTACCGAGCCTGACGGCGGTTGCCGCTGCAGCGCTCCTCGGTCAAGGTGATGCGCCGTCCGAGCTGAAACGGGCGGCGCAGAGTTGCAATTATAGACCAGCTGCCGCCTTGAGGTCAGCGGCCTTGTCGGTACGCTCCCACGGCAGATTCAAGTCCTCACGGCCGAAGTGGCCGTATGAGGCGGTACCCTGGTACTGCGGCTTGAGCAGGTCGAGCATCCTGGTGATGCCGTAGGGGCGCAGGTCAAAGTGTTCGCGTACCAGCTCGATGATGCGGCTCTCGCTCACCTTGGCGGTGCCGAAGGTATCGATGCTGATCGAGGTAGGCTGGGCCACGCCGATGGCGTAACTGACCTGGATCTCGCAGCGCTCGGCCAGGCCGGCAGCGACGATGTTTTTCGCCACATAGCGCCCGGCGTAGGCGGCGGAGCGATCCACCTTGCTCGGGTCCTTGCCGGAGAAGGCACCGCCGCCGTGGCGGGCCATGCCGCCGTAGGTGTCGACGATGATCTTGCGGCCGGTGAGGCCGGCATCACCTACCGGGCCGCCGATGATGAACTGGCCGGTGGGGTTGATGTGGAACTGGGTCTCCTTGGAGAGCCACTCGGCGGGCAGCACGGGCTTGATGATCATATCCATCACCGCGTCGCGCAGCTCTTTCTGGCTAATCTCGGGGTTGTGCTGGGTGGAGAGAACCACCGCATCGATCCCGACCGGCTTGCCCTCCTCATAGCGGAAGGTGACCTGACTCTTGGCGTCGGGGCGCAGCCAGGCGAGCTCACCATTCTTACGCACCTCGGCCTGGCGGCGTACCAGACGGTGGGCGTAGGTGATGGGGGCAGGCATTAGCACCTCGGTCTCGTTGCTGGCGTAGCCGAACATCAGTCCCTGGTCGCCGGCACCCTGATTCTCTTTATCCTCACGGTCAACGCCCATCGCGATGTCGGGGGACTGCTCACCGATGGCGTTGAGCATGGCGCAGGTCTCGCCGTCGAAGCCGATCTCCGAGCTGGTATAGCCGATGCCGTTGACGGTATCACGCACAATGCGCTCGTAGGGGATGTTGGCCGTGGTGGTGATCTCACCGGCCAGGATCACCATACCGGTCTTTACCAGGGTCTCGCAGGCGACTCGGGCATTGGGGTCCTGGGCGAGGATAGCGTCGAGGACGGCATCAGAGATCTGATCGGCCATCTTGTCGGGGTGACCCTCGGAGACCGACTCGGAGGTAAAGAGGTAGTTATCTTTCATTAGTTTGTCCGCTTATCGTTTATTAACTAAACACCGTCAGGGCATAAAACCGCCGACGAGACAGTAGGGGCGGGGATTATAGGCAAGATTTCCCCTCTTTGTCTCGTGAATTTATGACCACAACCGCGAAAATGGTAGTGAATGGGAGGCTCTGGTTTCAGAGAAATTGTCAGATGTTGTAAATAACCCATTGATTTATGGTAACCATTCTAGTGCTACAGGGGCTCGGCTATTGCCCCGTGGCTTCAGATCGTGGAGAATCTCCCGTTCCGTTTTGTTGGGCCACTGCCCCTGTAGGCTGTATCCGGGGTGGTCAGGTGCGCGATGGCACCTAAAACATTGGCACTCCACCACTTCCGTGACCTCTACTTATGAGGCCATCACAGGAACGTATTTGTCGTGGCTCTGCCTGTGTAACTACCATCGTAAGATTTTCAGCGCTGCTCTGGCCATATATGGGGGATCGCCCCGAGTGATGCAAGCCGGTGTGGAGCTAAACAAGATTCATAATTTAAAACCTTTTAAGGAGATGCTGATGTCAAGCCGTAGAGACTTAGCCAATGCTATCCGTGCCCTGAGCATGG
>Ga0224501_10000313_pt1 | contig 42252 bp, 26 predicted proteins | sample SF_Oct11_sed_USG_4_FD_169105 | JGI IMG/M metagenome (GOLD analysis project Ga0224501, IMG submission 169105) | Sediment microbial communities from San Francisco Bay, California, United States - SF_Oct11_sed_USGS_8_1 | ecosystem: Environmental > Aquatic > Marine > Sediment | place: USA... | reverse complement strand
ATATATTTATTGGGCCAATCGCGCGCGAGCGTTCCAAAGAAACAACCTTGCTCAAAGAAAAAGTATTTTGCTCCATAAAACCACCCTTCGTAAAGAGCCCTTTCGACGTCGTTGGGCGTGAAAGCCGGAGGTTTTATCCATTCCCTCCATGTGTCCACCCACAACCCCCATGCAGGTATGTTATAGCTGTTAACCATTCCTCTAGCTAGGCCAATCATCAATTCAACGTTTGGAGCGTTGAAAACTTTGCTAATGAAAACATCACAAAATGAAGTATTCGCTGAAACGTAGCTGAGCACGTTTTCCTGAAGGAATATCCTGGCGCCACTATTCTTGAAATCTGCCAACCGCATCTGGGAGGTCAGCTTTCCAATGACCTCCCGTTCTGCTTGAAGTCGGTGATTAATGGTTCCAGTTGAGTTTTCTACCCATAGGTTGCCGTCGGTCTGCTTTCCAGTGATCTCTGAAACTAATATGCCTAAGAGATGGGGATACTTTGATTTCCAGATTGCGAACTGGTTAGGGGCTATTCTTATTTCGTGGTCTGAGACGTCATAGGTCTCAAAAATGGTGTAAAGGCCCCGATTGTTTGCTTCTTTGATGGATTCCTCTATCAAGGTCAAGTTCCAAGCTTCATCCATAGGATGAAGGACAACTAGGTTGCCAAGTTTAAGGTCTTTCATTTTTCTTATGCTTCTTAAGATTGCTTCGTGATCGCTTTCGAGGATCAAAATTCCCATGAAAAATTCTGGGTCTTTGTGGCTCAGAAAACGCTTGAAGACTTCAGAAGAAAACGAGAAAAAGAAAACGGTTAAGAGAAGTGCTATTAAGAAAAAGATAAATGCCCTATGTCTTTTCACGCCCATTGATCTCCAATTAATTTTGCCGTCCTTAATATAGGTTAATTCTGTTCGTCATAAACGTGTGAGTGAGTGAAATAGAATTAAGATCAAATAGCACGGCCTTGAATCTTTCGCGCCCCATCATTTCAAATTAGCCTACTTCAGGAATTTCAGCTTCTATCTTCGTTAGTTTCTATAAAAGTTTTTTCCGCGTACGCATCACAAGAAGCAACATCCACGTGGTTCCTCTCTATTCCACAAGGCTTATAATCGTGTTTTTCAGATATACCAAGCCACGTAGAGGTAAGGGTGTCTTAGATGTCTTGGTTGAAATCTATGATGGAGAAGGAACCGCCGGAACCAGAAAATCCAATAGGAATTATAGTAATAGGAAATCTTGAGCCTGATGTACATGACGCATCCAGTGAGCAGGTCAGGAAGGCTCTCAAAAGGGCTCAGTTCAAAGTTGTGAAATTAGGCAAAAAGGTTCCAGCAGAAGTCTTTGCATCCAAAGCAAAGGAAGTGAACGCCGATATAATAGCGGTTTCAGTGAACACGACGCCTGCAAAGGATAATCTTCCAAAGCTACTACCCGCTATAGAATCCACGGGTTTGAAAGACAGAGTTGGATTGATGATTGGAGGCGCCGCAGTAAAAAGTGAAGACGCAGAGAAAATAGGAGCGATCTACGGAAAAACAAAGGAAGAGGCAGTCGCAATCGCGAAGAAAATCTTGGAAGAGAAAAAAGCTAAATAAAAGGGTAGAGCGAAGAAAAAATGTTTAAGTTCCGAAAGGAACAGAAAATTGTTGAAGTCGGCGGTGTCAAGTTAGGGGGTCAACCTGGAGAACTTCCAACAGTTCTCACTGCCACCATATTTTATATAGGCCACAAGATTGTGGGGGACGAGAAAAAAGGAATTTTTGACAAGGAAAAAGCAGAGGCTCTTATTAAGAAGATTGAGGAAGCTTCTGATCAAACAACTAATCCATTTATATTGGACATTGTAGGAACTACCGAAGAAGCTTTCCAAAAATTCATCGGTTTTGTAAGCGACGTAACTGAAGCCCCATTCCAAATAGATGCCATAAGTCCTAAAGTGAGAATGGCGACTGTTAAGTGGGTAAGTGAAGTTGGATTGGCGAGTAGAACTATTAACAACTCGATCTACAAAGGAGTGAAAGATGCAGAATTAGAGAATCTGAAGAACTCTGGAATCAAAGCCTCCATTGTTTTGTGTGATAATCCAGATGACGAAAGCGCCAATGGTAGATTAGAAATCTTGAAAGAGATCTTACCCATGGCGGATAAGGCGGGCATAGAAGCGGCGCTTATAGATACAGCTATCCCATGTTGGGGGATAGGGGTAGGTGCCGGGTCGAGGGCGATCTATCTGGTCAAAGAAGCATTTGGTGACAGAGGAGCTGTTGGAACGGGCATGGGAAATGTAACTGATACCCTCGGCTGGGTTAAAGGCAACTTTCCAAAGGAGATTCGTAGAGCCTGTGATGCAGCGCAGAATGCAATTTTGCCGATTCTTGGAGCCGACTGGATAATGTTTGGACCTATAGAACTTACCGAGTACGTTTTTCCAGCGGTTGCAGTGGCTGACACCTACGTATTGACGGCGACGGCAGAACTGGGCACGAGGCCCCTAATAGAAGGCATGCATCCTCTCTTCAAAACAGTGGGTTAAAAATCGCAAACCGAGAACAACCGCCCGTTATTAAAGGACACTATGCCGAATTTAGGATGGTTCGCTTAAGGAAGCTTGAATTTCAAGGCTCTGAACAAATGAACTAAAGAAGTTTCTACTGCACACACTTTGTAGCCTCAAGTCGCTACATCTGAACAACAATTTAATATTTAACTTGCTTATAATTGAGTGCGGGATGAAATCATTAGACAAAATCATCTTGGAAATCGTAGAGACTAAGCAACCGAAGAATGTGAGGGAACTAGTTCAACTAGTTCAAGAACAGGTTAGCGCCAGTCTTGAAGACATTACGAAGGAAGTCAGGGACATGCAACAGAAGGGACTGGTGATACTAGAAGAACCGACGATCCCCATAAAACGTTTCAGTGATTTCCTGTCTTCAAGAAAGAGTCTCTGGTTCTGGGTTACTATCAGCCTGACCCTCCTAGCATTCGTTTCAATCCTATTCTTTCCAGAGACCGGAACGCCGTTGTCTTATCTACGTTATGCATTTGGCTTTGTTCTCGCAGTTTTCTTGCCAGGCTACTGTCTGACTGAAACTCTGTTTCCCAGAAAAAACTCGATGGATGAAATTGAGAGGTTCACTTTTTCTGTTGGATTAAGCTTCGCCGTCACAGCACTCGTTGGTCTTTTCTTAAGCTTCACTCCGTTTGGCTTAACTCTAGCAACAGCGCTTCTGGCTCTAGGCTCAATTGTCATTGTTTTAGCACTTGCCGCTTTGAACAGAAAATACCGATACGAAAGATAGCCTTCTTCCTTATTCTGCGCAAGTTCAGGAGAAGAAACGGCGAGCTTTTTGATTTATTCGATGGAACTGAAAGAGATTACCAAATCACGGTTTTCTTCTACTTGTCTACGAAGTCTAAGACACGCTTTACCTCATAGAATTTGATTAGTTCGGAAGATTCATTCGTACTTCCCAATCTGATTACTCGCCGCGCATATTTGATAATCACAATTCATAACGGCGAAAAGAGTACTTCTGGTAAACGGACCACCTTATCTGCAACGGCGCGCGCATCTTTTTTCCTTTTTGCTTTTCAAGGCACCATGTGCATGCGTCCTTTTGATCTTTCTCATAAACCTTAAATTTGCAAAATAATGTTTTAACCTAGGCCTCGAGAGTGTGACGATTGGACCCAATTGGGCACATCTGTTTGCAGATTCGTCTCCTAATAGATAAGGTTGTGAAAAGAAATCTTACAAATGGAATGCTTTTTTCAGGCGGCTTGGATACGAGCATTCTTGCATTTGCCGCGTCGAAATATTCGAGTTTGACCGCATTTACAGTTGCATTCGAAGATGCGCCCGCATTGGATCTTGAATATTCAAAGATCATGGCGAATCTATTGAAGATGGACCATGAGATTTATTTTTTCACTGAAAACGAAATGTTTTCAGCCATTCGAGGAGTCATACAAACCCTGAAAGTCTTTGACCCTATGGAAGTTCGGAACAGCGTAGCTATTTTTGTTGGTTTGAAAATCGCCAAAGAAAATGGTATTAAAGACGTTATGACCGGCGATGGCTTGGACGAGCTTTTTGCTGGCTACAGCTGGCTTTTTGATCTAAGCAAGAATGAGTTGATTTCAAGGCTATCCCGTATGTGGCAAACAATGCGGTTTTCTTCGATTCCTTTGGCAAGTTCGCTTGGTATGGAAACGAAGACTCCCTATTTGGATCCAGAGTTCAAGTCTTTCGCCGCGAGCGTTGACCCGAAGCTAAAAATTAGAAGTGAAAAAGGCAAAATCTGGGGGAAATGGATAATTCGCAAATCTTTTGAGGGCCTCTTACCTGAAGAAATAGTGTGGCGAGAGAAAAGTCCAATTGAATATGGCTCTGGGACAACAGTGCTTCCAAAATTTTTTGGAGAAAGAATTTCTGACGGATACTTCCAAGAGAAAGCGAAGAAGTACCTCGAAGAGGATCAAGTTTCAATAAGAGACAAGGAGCAAATGTTCTATTATGAAGTTTTTAGATCACTTGTTGGGCTACCCGTCAAGATCTTCTCAAAGGCAAAGGGTAAATTATGTCCCTACTGCAAGTCTAGGGGTGGCGACGAAAGAAGCAATTTTTGCAGAGTCTGCGGAGCTTATCCTATTTAGTTAAGTATGTTATGAGCCCGCTATGAACATCTCAAGCTTCGTGAACGCCAGTTCCTTCCTTAAATTGCTTTAGTAGAGCTATTTACGGTAGAAATTGTAACAGAGGAGTAAACTGCTGGATCAGGTTAGGGCACCTTTTAATTCGTGGCGCTCATACAGATGGTAGGTTCTTGATGAATTTTATAACGATCTTTGGCTGACTCAGTGCCGTCTTCAATGTTTTTTTTGGACTCTTGATGTAATTTATTAGGGATAACCTCTTGTATGTCTTAACTGTCCTAGACGCTATTTCTTTTAGTTCGATCGGCGTGAAGTCTTCGGTTTTTATCAGAGGCATCCCTCGAGGTTGTCTTACCTCTGCGAAATCGCGCGGTGTCAAATTTTCTGGGATATATCCCTTCTTTTTACATTCTTCGTAGAGTCTGGTTCCGTATGACGGTGTTGCAATAAAAAGGTGCATACCAACATCAAATTCCCTCTTAAGCCTGAGGGCGAGTTCAGTAGTCTTCAACATATTCTTTTTCTTTTCACCGGGAAACCCAATAATATAAAATGCCCCTGTTTTTAATCCTATCTTCTTGCACATTTTAGCAACTTTCATTACGTCCTCTAATTTAAGGCTCTTATCGATAATGTTATCTAAGACGAATTGGTCGCCAGATTCGATGCCGAAGAAGACACTTTGGCATCCTGCTTTTTTCATTTTCTTTAGAAGGCTTAAAGTCAAATGGTCTGGTCTTACCCCATTCGGTGTTTCCCAATTGAATATTATGTCTTTTTCAATTATTTTGTCGCAAATTGCTTCGAATCTTTTCAGATCAAGTGTAAGGTTGTCATCTTCAAAGAATATGTTTTTAACTTGATATTCATTCACCACGTGTTCTATATGGTTTACGACATAATTTACAGAGTGCGCTCTAAACAGCTTTCCCATATGTAAATGAACCGAACAGAAGCTACAGTTAAAAGGACAGCCCCTGCTGGTTATCATAGATATTGCCCTGTCCTTAAAGCTACGATATTCTATCTTTTTAGGTTCAAGATATTGCTCCATTTCCACTAAATGGTAAGCAGGATAAGGAAGTTCGTCTAAATTTTTGATAAATGGTCTCGGCGAATTTAGCACTACTGTCTTATCCTTACGATAGGCAATTCCTTGCACCTCGCCTATCTTTTTATATCCTTCAAAGAACTTGACAATGTCAAGCATCGTATATTCCCCTTCACCAATTACTGCAATGTCGACATTCTTCGCCTCTTTCAAAAATTCTACTGGCACTGCGGTGACATGCGGGCCCCCTACGACTGTTAAAATGCTCGGGTCTATCTCTTTGACAATGTTAGCAACATTATTTGCGTTCTCCACCTGGCTCGTAAAGGGATTCGCTACACCCACGATATCCGGCTTTCTCCTCCGTATTTCCTCTATTATTCGTCCATAAGGCATACCAACTTCTATTACGTCTCCAATTTTCCGGAACGAAAAATCAGTTATGAACGCATCTAAAATTTCCGCTTCACATCCTGCTTTGTCTAGCACCGCAGCTATATACAGCAGACCTAGGGGGAGATTACCCGCTGGCGGTTCTGAGCCGGGGTAAAATATCTGTGGTGGATTGATGAGAAGCGCTTTCATCGTCTATACCCATAAGTATGAGTGACCTTTAGGATATATTTGAATTAGTCTATATGTTGTCAGTCTAATGATTCTTCTCTTAAATTGTTATTGAAAAACCGTCTAAGCAGCAGCAATTTTCTCCCATTTCTTATTTCCTTGTTGAATTCCATGTGCCTAAAACGAAATTCAACCTCTCCAACATCTGATCGAATAGTTTACATAATACAATCAGTTGTCGAAAATAATCTGCGCACGCATACGGACAAGACTCTTCCTGTTCTCCTTTTAGATAGTTTCTGAGATCGCTTCAATGTCTTTTCCATCAACCGTTTTTTCAGTTTCATTGGAATACCTATTATGCAAAACATTTAAGCATTCGGCTCTTTGTACTTGTGGAAAAATAAACGTTAGGGAAGAGAAATGAAGCCGAATGTAACCCTTGTGAACCCACCTGCCCCTAGTGAATACATCGGCCATTTGCCCTTCCCCCTATTAGGCTTAGGATATTTGGCTGCTGTTTTAGAGAAAAATCAATATGAAGTTGATGTAATCGACTGTCAAGCACTCAAACTTTCATATGAAGAATTCAAAAGCGAAATTGGCAAGCGCCAACCCAACATAGTCGGAATAACATCGACCACACTCACATATAAGAATGCGCTGAAACTAGCAAAAATCGCCAAAGAAATGTGTCCAAACTGCTTAACCATCCTCGGGGGTGCTCACGCTACGTTTTGGGATGATAAAGCACTGCAAGAGTGCTCAGACTTAGATGTTGTTGTAAGAAGGGAGGGTGAAAACACGCTGTTGGAGCTGGTGCAAAGACTAGAGACAGGCAAAAACTTTCGTGATGTGTTAGGCATAACCTACAGAAAAGACGGAAAAATCGCAAAGAATCCAGACAGACCCTACATAGAAAATCTTGACGATCTCCCATTCCCAGCTCGCCATCTCTGGCCCATTGAGCGCCTCCGAAAATACGAAGATGTATTCTACTTAATCACGAGTCGGGGCTGTGTCTACTGGTGCGAATTCTGCGCGACGGTCAGAATGCACGGCCGAAAATATCGCGTGAGAAGCACCAAAAACGTCGTAGACGAGCTTGAGTTTCTTAACAAAACTTACGGGGCGACCCATTTTACATTCTGCGACGACATATTCACCGTTGACAAAGCTAGAACTGAAGAATTATGCAAGGAAATTAGAAACCGAAAATTGAAGATAAAATGGAACTGCGGAACCCGTGTGGACATGCTTACAAAAGAGCTGCTCCTAAAAATGAAGGAGGCAGGCTGCATCTCAGTATGGTTCGGCGTTGAGTCAGGCTCGCAACAGGTTTTAGATGCCATGAGGAAAGGAATCTCCACTGAACAAACGGCGAGAGTCTTTGGTTGGATTAGAGAGCTTGGGCTAACCCCAGTTCCAAACGTGATCCTCGGCTTCCCGGGTGAGACTAAGCAAACCGCTTGGAAGACTATAAAGTTCGTGGAAAAAATAAGCCCTGATGATTTGTGTTATTATAATATAGCTACGCCTTTCCCAGGAACACCCATGTTTGATTTGGTCAAAAAAAATGGTTGGCTAAGGATAACTGACTTCGACAAATATGACGTAGCGACTCCCATATTTGAAACGCCATGGTTAAGCATGAAAGATCTAGGGGAAATCCGCGAACAGGCCTTCCACCATTTCTATCTTCGCCCTACCTATATTCTTCGCATGTTCACCAAGGGAAGCATGCACGGTCTTTCAGCAACGAAAACAGCTTTCGCGCATCTCATTAGAGCAGCCAAATCGCGCGCGCGTGCGCAATGGGTTATCTGAGTGTGAAATTGAGTCTTATTGATAGGATAGGGAACAACATCTGGGCATTCAACGATGACAGAGTAACTTACATTACCCGCTTACAGGCCCTTAATAAGTGGCTTCATGCAGATAAGAGTAGAATGCTCCTTATTTTTGACGAAGGGCTGAAACAGGGTTATCGTAGAACCGTTGTGAGCAAAAAGAACATTGGGACGCATGCATGCAAATGTTGCGTTGCTAGAGATTAGCATGAATATTTCTCTCTTGTTTGATTCGATGATCCATTTTATGTCTGCGAACGGTCAGTTGGATGCGCGCACGCGTTGGCCGCACATATTTGAATAAACACTGTTCATAATAGCCACAAGAATGCTTTCCGTAAAAGGACCCAAATTGTCTACAGAGGCCAAGCTTGTATCATCAAGTTTTGGGAACTTCTTTGCGACGTTCTTGTCACACAAGTAGTCCATTATAGCGGTTTGGAGGATTCCACAGACTATGGACTTGTTGCACATGCCGACTGGAATCAAACCATTTTTTACATCATCGTCGAGTCTGAGACCTGCGATGACGAGTGAAGCTACGTTCGGGTCAGACAAGACCTGTTGTATTTGTTCTCTAAATTGTTCAAATCTTTTAGAACTTGTGCAAATTTTGGGACGCGTTTCTGAAAAGAGAGTTATTGCTTTCACAAGGGGTATCCCCCTTTCTTCCAATCTTTGTATTAGAGACCTGTTTGCCATCATTTTTCCCTGTTTCTGAATAACCTTCTTAACAGATTCTCTAACAGATCTGCCGATCAGTTCTCCCAACACCGTTGCTGTTCCAGCATATTCTAATGGTTTTCCTCGTTTTGTGCATGCGACAACGACAGTGTCTGTCACTGTTCCGCTGGCGAGATCACCGGAAAAAAAACTCCTCAAGTCCAGTTCTCTCAGTGCTACAGTCTTGGCTTCTGTAACTGTTTTCACCGCATCAACCATGCAGCTTTCAGTAAGGTTCCCATCGATTATTAATATGATGTTGATGGTGCCCGCCTTACTGATATTTAGAGAATTTTGTTTAGAAACTGTGGTTTCCCCCGCCGTGGCGGAAACGTCGACTCCTGCAGTTACAAAGGTACTCAAGGTTATGCCTTGTTGTCTTTTATCAACTGCTTCCACTTTTCGCACATCTGCAGCTGTCATTATTCCTACAACTTTTTCTGAGTCAAGGTCTAGTTCAGCAACGGCTCTTTTCAGGATGTCTTCTGGGTTTTTATGGATCTCTTCGTCGCGATGTTCTGACACGTTAATGTTGATTATTGCGTTTGCTTTCGTGAGGCCTCCGTTTAGAACGGCTGAGCTGAGCACCTTGAGGGATCTTTTAGACAGTATAACTAATTTGTTCTTGTCTACTTCAGCGTTAACGCCTTCAATAGAGGTGTACACTCGCATTTCCAGAAAGCCTCCTTGAATTATTCTATATTCTAATGTAATTTATTCCAAGGTAGCTCGATTTTAAATGTTTCTTATCTATCAAGGTGTTCTTGCGAATAGATAAGTGATATCCTACAACTGTGCATATTCCCAACTTCGAATCAAGCTACTCCTTTTCAAATGACGAGTGAATATGAAAAGGGAACGTATTGTAACCGCCTTTTATAGGTGGACTATTTCGAAGATTTGTGTAATAGCAGAATAATCGTAGGTGTTTGCGCAGTTCCTGTGGGCTTTAAGCGTTTAGCTTCGCATAAAACGAATCTTACACCGACCATCTGCTTTAAGCGTTCCACCGTGAAGTAGTGTTTGTGAGAGTCGTAATTCAAGCTCTCTTTTCCTTCTGGGGTTTCTATTATCAAATAACCATTACTCCTAAGAACTCTGTGAGCCTCGTCCAAAAAATTTTGCGGCTTCCATAAATGCTCTAATACTTCAGAGGCTAAAACCACGTCGAAACTACTAGAGGCAAAGGCTAATTGCTCTGCGTCGCCAGCCACAACTGACGGAACTCCACATCTTTGAGCCAGAGTGGCAATCGTTGGCAATTCAACGGATGTCACGTAATTCCCCATTTTCACTATTGGCGCGCTTATAACTCCGTCTCCGCACCCAACATCCAAGATCTTCAACCTATTGCCTACACGACTAACCATATCAGAAAAGATCTGTATCCTAGCCACATTTAGTGAGCTTGCACCCAGCGCAGCGGAATGCGTACGCATCATAAATATGTGCATGTACGCATCATATTTCTGCCACTCCACCCACTTTCGCTTACTCCGATGTCTCTGCCTATAACGAGTCTCTCTCGTCACGATCCACTTTAACTGACGAGGATGCAATAACAAATATGCGAACCCTTGCACTTGCCTTTTTAGAATCTCTGACATGGTTCTACATCACTTGTGTATACGTAGGCCAAGCACTATTCCAATCAATTCAGCGAGCTAGTATAAAGGTTTGCTTCGATTCCTGAGACAATGTGTGATGTTGCTAATTTGTTTTTGCAAGGCGTAATCGAAACTGCAGAGACTCGCGTTGGCATTTTGATTCACCGTAGGAGGGTGATTCACCGCTATAAGAGCCACGGTTTGGCTATGCAAATCCCATTTTAATTATTTGTGGAGGAAATATGATGGAGCGCCTCAATAGGTATATGCATTCTAGCTGCTTTTTTCAGTTTTCAAGTTTTCAGCTGCGCGTGCCGTTAAGTTATTATTTAAGGGGATTTATCTCTTGTTGATGATACATAGTCCGCAACATGATTGAAGGAGGAGCTGCGGCTGATTTTATTGATGACCACCGCTCCGCCCATGCATTCACCTTGGGGTGTGCCAGCGGTGATTCCGCCGTTAGGATTAGCGTATGTTGCTGCGGCTCTCGAAAAAGCGGGTTTCCACGTGGAAATCTTTGACAATTATCAGCTTAAGAAGCCAATCGATTATGTCAAACTCGAAATTAAGAGACTTGATCCGGAAATAGTGGGTATAACATGTAGCTCCGTGACCTATCCACAATGTGTTGAAACAGCTAAGGCTGTTAAAGAGGTGAAGCCTTCTTGCAGGGTGGTGGTCGGCGGGTGGCATCCTTCGTACCTGCCTGACAGCATGTTGCAGCATCCGGAGATAGACTACGTTGTCATGGGAGAAGGCGAAAATGCAATGGTGGAACTTGCAACCCTCATCACTAAGGGCGATGGAGATCGAGCTGTTGCTGCGATTCCGGGCGTCGCTTGCAGATACGAAGGAAAAACCATTAAGAACGCTCCGAGAATCATTAGCGATCTGGACCAGGTCCCTTATCCAGCTTGGCACTTACTGCCAATGCACATTTACGATCGAGATATCGATTATCTGAGTGTCAGACCTGTAGACGTGGTGAATGTAATACGAGGTTGTCCATATGATTGCGCCTATTGCGAGACCAAGAAATTGTGGGGACAAAAATGCCGAGCCTTTAGTCCACACAGAGTTGTAGACGAAATCGATTATATGGTCAGAAACTACGGTTCAAAAGGAATCTATTTCATAGGTGACAACTTCACTATTCACAAGAGGCACACAGTAGAAATATGTAACCTCATGAAAAAGCATGAGCTGGACATCGAATGGGTTTGTGACACCAGAGTCGATTTGATATCGCGAGATTTGCTGCGGAAAATGAAAAGCGGTGGATGCAAAAGCATATTCTTTGGAATCCAATCGGGTTCTCCTCGCATTTTAAGGAAACTCAATATTAGTTTTACTCTTGACCAAGTTGTTCAAACGTTTAAGCTTGTTAGGGAAGAAGGAATAAACATTGCCTGTTCATTCATGCTGGGAATACCCGGAGAAACAGTCGACGACATGGAAGCCACGTTCAGGTTTGCAAAGGATCTGGATCCTGACTGGTGCCATTTCTACGTCTTTATAGCATGTCCTAGCAGTGACCTATACGAGGAAGTATTGCAGAAGGGTCTCTACGATCGCATGGAAGGTTTTCTGGCATACACCAAGACCGAAGACTTCAATTACGAAATGGTGCTTGAGATCCAAAAGCGCTTTCAAACGGGCTTCAACTTGTCGCGGAAAAGGATACTTCGAAAAATAAGACGAGAGGGTTTTCTTGGCGTTTTGAGAAAGAGCTTTGAATATGGACTTTCGTCGTTAACCTCATGATTGGAACCATATTCTGTTCCTAGAAGTTGTCTTCAACGCTTGTCTTCTCGAAATTCATTGCTATTAAACACCTTGGAGAGACAATCGGGCGAACATGGCAAGCATGCAATTATAAAAGGCTAATGCGCGCACGATATCTCTATATGTTTTCCTTCATAGCCGCGTTAGTTTCTTAAGGTTGTCAGATATCCAGCTGGGTACTTTGATCTGCCAAGAGAGGTGATGCGCCGCGGTTCGGGCCATATTCTGACTGTAGAAGGTTCCTTTCAATGATTGACGGAGAACATATGGTATGGAATAAAAATGGTTGTAGAACGTTTCCCTTGTTTCTTTGATCTTCTCAGAAGGCAAGAGAGGATTTTCAAAAACCGGCGTCCGAATCTCGTAGTGGCTCCATTCCGTTGACATTTTCCATCCCAGGTCCTCCAAAAGGCCGCGGAGGTCGGTGCCGGGATACGGCGTTGCCAAGCATAAATAGACATCGTCTGGCTCCGTTCTTCGGACGAAATCTAGGGTTTGTTCCAGCGTATCCATCGTCTCACCTGGGTATCCAATAATCGCAGATATGGCTACTGAGAGGCCAGCCTCCTTCGTCCACCTAATCGCTCTCTCGTTCTGTTCAACCGTGGTTCCCTTCTTCATGGCATCTAGCATTTTTTGGTTGCCCGACTCGACTCCGTAGCTTACGAGTTGGCAGTCTGCATTCTTCATTTTAACCAGAAGCTTTTTAGAAATCTGGTCAACCCTCGTTTGACAATCCCAGGGAACGCCAATGTTTCTCTTCTTTATTTCTTCACAAATCTCAAGAGCCCTCTTTTTATCATATGTGAACGTCTCATCATGAAAGGTGAAAACAGCAGCTCCGTACGCATCTCTTAGCCACTCTAGTTCGTCGACGACGTTTTTTGGGCTTCTTGCTCTAAACCTGTTCCCCGCAATTTGGGGTACCAGACAGAAGGCGCATTGGAAGGAGCACCCCCTACTAGTTACGATCGGGAGAACAAGCTTTCCGAAAAGGCGATACTTTCTCAGCGGGAAGTACTTGAACGCTGGGAATGGCAGTTGGTCAAGGTTTTGAATGAAGGGTCTATTAGGTGTTTGGACGATTTGCCCGTTCTTCCTGAAAGTTATCCCAGCAACCTCATGGAGTCCTTTCAAGCAAGAGTCTGATACAAGAGACGCAAGCTCCAATATTGTTTGCTCCCCTTCTCCTCTGACCACGATGTCCACTTCCGGCTCCTCACTGAGGATTTGACGGTCCATAAACGTAGCGTGCGGGCCTCCCAAAGCAATCAGAGCCCTTGAATTAGACTCTTTGATGACGCGAGCGGCTTGGAGAGCCGACGAAAAGGTAGTGGTCACACAGGTGATGCCCGCTATGTCCGGTTCGAGGCGGGCTATCTCTCGCCTTAAATCCTCATGAGTCATGTCGAGACGAGGGCAGTCTACCACAGCAACCTCGTATCCGTTTTTCTCAAGAACCGCTGCCAGGGCAGCTAGGCCTATGAGTGGATTCTGGTAATCCACATGAGCGCCAAGAGGAGGAGGCGGACTGACCAACGCTATTTTGACACCATTTCTTTTCGCCATGAGTTTGCCAACCGAGACCTATTCATTCATGGACATAGTGGTGTGCAGAATTATTTTTATGTTTCCAAGGATCTCTCCAGTTGGAACGGCGCGCGCGACCACAGAGAAGCTTTGAATATACTTTTCACTCGCAAGCCTTGATGCGCGCTCGCTACTTTTGAAACGTATTCCTCATCATTTTCTGACTTGATGACTTGGTATAGATTAATGTGTTCTTTATGTTTCTACGTCCTATCAGATTCATTACATGCAAGATGTCTTTTGTTTTATGGTATTCTGTTGCGGCTTTCCAATGCCTCAGTATAAAATGTTATACGCAAGAGGCTAGGATTACCAATTTTATTAGCAGTTTTCTTGCGATATCGTTCAAAGGTCAGAGACGACATCCCCTTACGGCGACGCGGGAGCGAGCATCGGCGGATACGAGTCGGCGGGGAATCTCACGTGCAGTAAGAGCAAGAGCGCCAAGATCGTGGGGTGCCAGTGCGAGTCGCCCTGCCCATCGCTGGAAACCCCCCAGCCCCCGTCGTCATTCTGGACCGCGATGACGCGCTCGACAAAGGAATCGTCGACCAGCGCGCCCTGCCCCGCCAGGTAGAGAAACGCCGCGGCCTCGAGCTCGAGGTCATCCACCACCGGGTCGTCGCCGATCAGCGCAGCGTTGGCACTGTAAATGGCCTCGATGAAGCCGTCGGGCAGTGGCACTTCACAGCCGTTGTCCTGAATCCAGATCCAGGCCAGTAGCACGTGTGTCAACTGGTACTCCCCCTGGCTCGCCGCTCTGTCGAGCATCGCAGGGTAATCTGCGGGTAGCCCCAATCGATCGCAATAGAGGGCGGGGACGGTGAGACGGTCGGAGTCGGTCGACACCGCCTCCAAATCCTCAGCCTGCAGCGGGTTGTCGTGATCGGCGATGCGACGAAACACGCGCATCAGAGGCGCCTGTTCCGGACGCTCGGCCAGAAACTGGTCGTAGACCTGCAAGGCATCGGCGAACTCCGCGATTCCGAAGCGCCGGTGTATCACATCGAGCCACAGCAGGGCGTACGGCTCGCGCCACCCCTCAAAGAAGTCGATCGCGTTCGCGACCGTGCGCTGTAAGTCGCGCGCAGGGTGCAGCAGTGGCTGTACTACCAATAGACTGCACAACGCGGTTATAAAAAAAGCAAAAAAGAGAGCTTTACCTTTACTGAGTTTCATAAATGTCTCCTACGCTTAATTTTTGTAAACACCCAATTAAAATATGTTTCCAAGCATCTATCAAATGTCTTCTCAAACATTGAGTAAATGAACAGGTACATGTTCTGGCGCGCGCGCAAACAGAAACGGCATAGCAGATCCTGATCAGTTACACAGTGCTAGAAACCTAAAAGAACGGTGTGCTATCACACTTAATGTTAAGTGATAGCACTCGGAATGTTACAATACTATCACCCACAATGTTGAAGTGATAACATTAAATGAATGAATGGTAAGACTTTTTGGGTTTTGTAAAAGGTTTTGATAGATAGTTTTTTACAAAACAACATTCCATTTAACATTCTTCATATAGCGCGCGCACGTGAGCTCATCGATCGTAAACCGTTCCATTCCAGAACACGAACCTGTTATACACGTTTGCATTATTAGGATTTATTCCATCGTCAAAGATTATATCCAGATTAGTCCCATGTTGTTCCATTAGACTGGAAAGGCTCATACATAGTTCGTATGAAAAAGCGTCGGCTTCCCATAATCCCCAAATCTTATCGTTCGGTCCTCGAAAACCGTATGCGTAATCTTTCGGAAGAACGTAAGCGACTCTATCGTTAAGTGCAATACTTTTTCTAGGATTGTCTTTTATGTATTTCCAGAATCGCCTTAGAGCCTCTAAATGTTCTTCTTCCAAAATTCCTTCTGTGTAGTTTTTGTTGGAATCAAAGACTAAGATGTATTTTGCTCCATTTTTGTATGCTAAAATCATGTCGTTGTAGAGTTCTTCTCCGGATTCAATGTACGGCGGGTTATTATACGTCCAAGTAATTATGGCTCCCCAATCCTTGTTTTGAACCGTAGCTGCTCCTCTGCATTGCGCTACATTCAATTGTCTACTGTAGTTCCAACCAAACTGTGCAAGGAGTACGTCATATCCAGCTTTGTAGTCAAACCAGTAAAGCGCGTAGTCTGAGGTAAACAAGGGAAAATTCAAAGAGTTATTATAGTATCGCGTGACCCAATTCAGAATCATATTCATCGAACTAACGAATTGGCTCCCCGCATCAGTATAATTATCTGCTTCCAGAACAAGCCTATGCTCACCAAGATCCAATTGATATCCACCAGCTTCATCGAAGGCATAAAAACCCAAAAACAGATCACCCCACCTATTTTTCGCGTCCTCAAGCCATTGGAAGCTAGGAGGCCATTCGGTGTAAACTATGAAAGACAAGCCTTTGTCATAAATGTACTGGCAAGTCTCATTGAGCTTCGTGGCATTGTAGGTTATCCCCGTGCTTCCTATCACAAATAGGTTCGTGTAAGAACAGATTTCGTCAACAAGCCTTTTGATTTCTGGAAGATCATCATAAGCCACATCAACCCCCACGAAGACATCTAGCGGCTTGTTCTCCGAGGGCTCCTTAGCCAAGAGATGATGATATAAGAGAAGTGAAACAATCAGCAAGGAGACAATAAGAACAATCAAGAAGTCTTTGCGTTTCATTAGTGATCAGAAATTCAATAACAATCTTCAAAATAAACCTTTTTCAAAATTGATTCTGTTAGATTATCGATCAATCAGAGCGTTCGGATGGCTTTTTCAATCTCTCGCTTTTCTAACACGCGTATATTGGAGTGCATGCGTGCATGGTGAAGATCGAGTTTGCACATGGGAAGACGGGCTTCTTCAGGATGCTTTCAGCTTTTTCGAGTTGTTCCCTTTTTTCCTCTGTCTTCGCGCGCGAAAGTTAATAAATGTACGAGATTTTAATTTGGGATTGGATGGGCTCAATTGACATGCGGGGACACTGCTGAGTGGTCGTGCAAAAATTTTGGAGAGGTCAAGTAGAACAGTCAAGATAGCGCTTATAATTCCCCCATCTCTAGAACTAGGACGGACATGGTGCCCTAACCTACCTATCGGTTTGGCCTACTTGGCAGCTGTTCTTGAAAAGGGCGAGTGTGAGTTAACCGTATTAGATTGTCCAGCGCTTGGAATAGACCATAAGAAGCTAGGGGCTAAGATTGCCTCTTTTGAGCCCAACCTGGTTGGCATAACCTCTGTGACACCCACGATAAAATCCGCCCTCTTAGCCGCGCATGCTGCAAAAGAAGCTTGTCCAAATGCAGTCGTTGTTTTAGGGGGGCCACACGCGACGTTTATGGACAGCCAACTTCTCAGCGAATATACAGACGTTGATATAGTAGTTAGAGGCGAGGGCGAACAGACTATACTAGAGCTGGTACGCCATGTAGTTGATTCTGGAGACCTTCAAGCCGTTTCTGGGATTTCCTTCAGAAAGAATAAACAGATAATTCGCACGCCCAACAGGCCATTCATTCAAAACCTTGATGAACTGCCGCGTCCAGCATATCAGTATTTCTCATTAGACAAGTATCGGTTTTTTGGAAAAGTGATACTCCCAATTCTGACCAGTAGGGGATGTCCTTTTCAGTGTTCCTATTGCGTATCATCTCGAATGGTTGGGAAAATGTTTAGAGCGAGAAGCCCAAAAAACGTCGTCGACGAGCTAGAGTGGTTAAGGGACGTGCACGGAGCCGGTGCTTTCAGTTCTTACGATGATGCGTTCACATATGACAAGAAGAGGGCTCTTGAGATTTGTGAGGAAATAAAGAAGAGAAATATTGGCGTTCCCTGGGACTGTCAAACGAGGGTTGACCAGATTTCTAAAAAGCTTCTGGTTAAAATGAAGGACGCAGACTGCCAACTCGTAAGCTTCGGAGCCGAATCAGGTTGCCAAAGAATCTTAGACGCCATGAAGAAGAGGACCACAATCGAACAGAATGAAAAGGCGGTTAGGTTGGCAAAGGAGGTCGGCATGTCCGTCGCCATGTCTGTCATTATCGGGTTCCCAGGTGAGACAATAGATACACTAGAACAAACCTTCGACTTCATCCGAAGAACGGAACCGGACTACGTCTATCTATGCTTGGCAACGCCGTATCCCGGCACCGACCTCCGCGGCCTTTTGGAGGACCTGGGATGGAAAATGTCAACGGAATGGAGCCACTACGACATGGAGACGCCGGTCTTCGAGAATCCTCTTCTACCTGTAGATCTCAGGGAGACGAGGAGAGAGTTCTACAACCGTTTTTATTCCTGGTCATACATTTTGCGTCAATCATTGAAAGGAACCTTCTACAGTCAGAATATGGCCCGAACTGCGCTCAACGATCGCATGTGGCGGATGAAACTACCCAAGTGGGTTTCTACCAACCTCAAGAAACTAAGGTTTCAACAAAAGAGTCAACGAGACACATAAAACGCATGCATGCATGCTACGATTATTGCTGTTACCGTCTCAATCCTCGTCCTTTAAACATTGCTTTTGCTTCTCATTCATTTTTTCTTAACAAAGCTTTTAATGCTTTTTTTGGGGCTCGAATGGCCCTTACAACTTTATCGCGAGTAAAAGTTGGATTCACCAAATTAGCTTCCGCGCATAATTTACGCAAATCGTCTACTGTGAACTCTGGAGTCTCAATAAGAGGTTCAGCCGCAGCTAAAGCTTCTTCACCGAACCCTGCCTTCAGGAAACCGCCACGCTTGGCCTGTTCATAGAGTTCGGTTCCATATAGCGGGGTAGCATAACTGAAGTAGAAACGATCTGCACCCAGTTGCCTCAGCTTATAAGAATAACGTATGGTGGCTTTCATATCCTCTTTTGTTTCACCTATTAATCCTAAAATGAAGAAGCAGCCGACTCCAATTCCTACTTTTCTGGCTGAAACCACGGCATTTTCCACTTTTTTTAGGTCTAGATTTTTCTTTATGATTTGATCTACAACGCGTTGAACGCCAGACTCGGGAGCAATCCGTATTTTCTTGCAGCCAGACTCTGCCATTTTTGTCAAAAGATTTTCATCAAGGCCATCTGCCCTAACACCGTTTGGAGTGTACCATTCGATGTCTATCCCTCTTTCTACTATTAGGTCGCAGATAGTTTCCATCCTTTTCTTGTCCAGCGTCAAATTGTCATCTTCGAAATCCAACTGTTTAACGTGATAGGTGTTGACTACTTGCTCTATTTCATCAACCACATTCTCAGGGCTTCTGGCACGCCACTTTCTTCCCATAACAATGTGGTTAGAACAAAAGATGCATTTGTGTGGGCATCCCCTGCTCGTAATCATTGCCGTCCATGGTTTGCATATTTCTCCTCTTAGAGGGTTTTCTTTTACGGCGGCGAAGTATGTGGCCATTGGAAGCAGGTGTCTTGCCGGAAAGGGAAGGGAATCCAGATCTTGAATTAAAGGTCTGGGGGGAGTAATGATTGTTTTCCCGTTTTTGATGAAGGCGATTCCCCTTACTTTCTTGAGGCTCTCCACATTTCCTTGCTCTAAGACGCCCACTAACTCAAGCACCGTCTGTTCTGGTTCGCCAATTACAACAAAATCGATGTTCGGACTAGCAAGACAGTCTACAGGTCTTGTGGAAGGATGCAACCCGATCAACACGGTTTTAATGCCTTTGTCGATGCTTTTTACGGCGGAGGCGACGTCAAAAGCGGTTTTCCACCAACCCAAGAATGGAATTGTTATGACAACAAGATCTGGTGACCAATGTTTGATTTTGACTTCTATCTCCTTGCTTGTTAATCCTAACCGATATTTCTTTCCATCTATTTGCTCAAGATTTCTCCAGCCTTCTGCGGGAGCATCTAAAATGCTTACCTTGTGCTGCCTTTCGAGTAACGCTGCAACATATGCTACGTCCAACGGTTGAAGTACACATGGCTTCCCCCATAATTTCGGGTGGATACGAGGCGGATTAATCAAACAAACACGCATATTTGCCACCCACCACCCTTAGTATATTGGTCTAAGTCGTTTACACTGAAGTATAGATACTAAGAAAGTCGTCTTATGTTGCCGAAAAACCGTGTTTTCCATCTTTAATGAGCCTCTCTTGGCAAGACTATGATGAGTGACTGTGATTAATACGTTTTGCACACGAAGAAACTGAACACTTTATTGCTTAATATTGAAACAGGCAGATTCTCGCGAGTAAAAGCATTGGCAGAAAAATAAGCATTCCCAGAATTATTGCTACGTTTCGGATTTTTGATGCGCGCACAGGGACAACTGTGCAAAATGTGGCGAATACAAACTGAGATGTCTTTATCGATTACCAATTCTCGACATGCTATAAAAGGCTCAGTTGAGCTCATCAGGGGTAAGGCGGGTTCACAAGGGTCGTATGGATGCTAATGTTTCTTCCCTGAACGTTTATTTTTTTGACAGAATAGATGGAGACGGTTTGATCAATGTATGTTTTCGATTCTAGGTTTTTTGTTCTCTTCCTAAAAAGATAACTTGGCAGTATTCTATCGCTAAGTTTCTTTTTTTGTGACTGCATAACGCCTGATCGAAGGAAAAAACAAATAAGGTGCAAAGCTAATCCTATCTTGGAAGATTATAAAGGAGAGAAAATAAAGGAGAGAAAAGAATGCAGTTTTCAATAAGCAAAACAAAGACATTTGCTGTAATCACTATGACTCTCTTGATGGCTTCTGTTGTACTAATGGCAATGCCAGTTGGCGGTCAAGAGCTTCCCTATTATGGTGAAGATCTTCCCGACTTGAAACCATTACCTGCCGGTGTTACCCCCGACCACGAAATTACAACCGTGGCCTATCTTAGCTTCACACCTAACCCCATAGGAGTCGGCCAGTCACTGCTGGTTAACATATGGAGTTCACCTGGAATGTACCACGCCTTTTTCATGTGCGATTACAAGGTCACAATCGAAGACCCAGATGGAAACCAAGAAGTCAGAACGATGGATTCCTATTTAGGAGACGCCACGGCATGGTTTGAATTCGTGCCCGACCAGGCTGGCACATGGAGACTCAAGTTTGAACAACCCGGAACCTATCTTCCAGTGGGAATATACGATGATAGACCAGGACAACCACCCGGCGGTTTCTTCGATATTGGAAATTACACCTTGCTTGAATCGGTGTGGTATAAGCCTTCCAGCACTGAGTGGCAAGAACTCACCGTACAGACTGACTACGTGCTTTCTTGGCCTCAGTATGCGCCTCCAACCGACTACTGGACTCGACCCGTAGAAGTGGAACTTAGGGAGTGGACTAAATACATTGGAAACTGGCCGTGGTCAAGTGTAATCTACTATCCGGGCGGACGCATACTATACCCCGGCAACTACAAGTACACTCCGTATGTTACAGCGCCAAACACTGCGCACATAGCATGGAAAAGACTGGGCGCCATTGCAGGCCTCGTAGGAGGAGGATACGGATATGAAGCCCTGACTGGTGTGTCTTACCAGCCAGACATAATCTTTCAAGGAAGAGCCTACGAAGACTATGTAAAACCGGGAACAGGTGGAACAACTTACTGGAGGTGCTACGACATACGCACTGGAGAACTCTATTGGGAAATGCCAGCACAGACAGTAACTACGATGGGCTTTTTCGGACCAAGCGTCACTGCTGTAGTACCCACAGCCATCAGCTATGACTTGGGTACTATTGAAGTGCCTGGCGCGGAAGCCCGAGAAGGATTCACCGCTGTCCTTGTGGGGGTAGTTGGAGGAAGGCTATACAAGTGGAATCCATGGACTGGAGCCATTACTTTGAACGTGACAGCCATGAGTACCCAGACGTCCGGAGCCGGATTCTTCGGAGCCGGAGCCGGCGGATGGCTCTACAATGACCCCTACACCTTAAGCATACAGAACATTGGGAACTTTACGGCCCCTAACTACCGTTTGATCAACTGGACCACATCCGGAAGCACCAGCACCTTCGCAAATAGGATAATGAACAACATAACCTGGCCGTTCAGCAGCTTAGGCACCGCCGATTTCGATGAAGGTGTAGCCGTTAATGGTATGTGGGCCGACCCACCTGGGCCTCAATGGTGCATAGGCCACGACATGTGGGCTGTGGACCTCTACACAGGCGGCATTCTATGGGAATCGCACACAAACGACACCGTTGAGGAAAACGTTCAGAGCTTCAGCACGGTTACTGTTGACCGTGGAAAAGTTGCGTTCGGCGCCCATGGCAGGCATTGGACCTGCTGGAAACTGCGGGCAGAAGAACCCACCAGACTATGGATAAGCGAGCAGACAGCTTATCCTTGGGGAGCCTGGTTCCCATACGCTACAGCTTCTTATGACTTCAACGAAACTAAGGGCGCGATAATCACATCCACTTACGAGGGCGTCTACGCAATCGACTGGGACGACGGAAGCATAATATGGCACTACACGGATCCAAGCGTCCCCTTCGAGGGACCCTATGGCGCTACACCCTTCTTCAGTGGAGTCCAAATTGCTGACGGCAAGGTCTACGCATGGAATACTGAGCACACGCCCAGTGCGCCAATCACCAGAGGGTGGAAGATCTACTGCATCGACGTTAACACAGGCAAGCTCATATGGAAATGTGGGACACCTGGTTCTCCAGGCGCTATCGCCGACGGCTACCTTACAGTCGCCAGCACGTATGACGGATACATGTACGTCTACGGCAAGGGCAAAAGCGCAACAACAGTCTCGGCACCAGAAACCACTGTACCGCTCGGAACCCCCGTGTTGATAAAGGGCACAGTCCTAGATCAGTCTCCAGCTCAGCCAGACACTCCATGCGTCTCCAAAGACTCAATGACCCTGCAGATGGAGTACCTGCACAATCAGCAACCAATCACCGGCATCTGGCAAAACGAAACCATCACTGGTGTTCCAGTGATTTTAACAGCCATAAGCGAAGACCTCGACGTAATCGACTTAGGCACGGTCACAACCAACGGCTACTACGGCACCTTCAGCCACGCTTGGACTCCACCAGAAGAGGGCGTCTACACGATCATGGTCTCCTTCAATGGTGACGACTCATACGGCAGCTCAACAGCAGCAACAGCCGTGTCAGTGGGCCCAGCGCCGCCAACGTCTCCGAGCGAGGAAGACATCCAAGCAGTAGTACACGCAGAAATTCCAGCGGACAACACACCAATGCTCCTGGGTTTGATGGCAGCTGTTGCCGTAGCCATCGTCATAGGCATAGTCAACCTCTGGGCACTCAGAAAGAAGTAAAAAACACACAACAACACATCCGAAACTCTTCCCCCCTTTTTTGTTACACAAAAACAATCATCACACAACCACAGCAGAACAGAAAAAGCTCTCAACTGCCCAAAATGGCAAGCGCATCAACAACTCGACAGAGTTCTATCGCTAAGCTTTTTGTGACTTCACAACGCCTGATCCAAGGGAAAAACAAATAAACAAGGTTCAAAACTAATTGTAACTTGTAAAAGTTGAGAGGAGAGAGAAGACGATGCAAATTTCAATAAACAAGGCAAAGACAACTGCTCTAATAGTCACAATGCTTCTAATGACTTCTGTTGCACTAATGATGATTCCACTCCAAGGTCAAGAAGACGAGTATGTAACAACCGAAGAAGGCACCTTCCCTGGACCAGTTCCTGCCGGTGAAACCCCTGATCACACGTTTCAAACCGTTGCCTACCTTAGCTTTAGGCCTAACCCCATAGGGGTTGGTCAGAGCCTGCTGGTCAACGTGTGGGTTTCACCTGGACTATACCATGCCTTCTTCATGCACGATTACAAGGTTACGATTGAAGACCCAGATGGAAACCAAGAAGTCAGAATGATGGATTCCTATTATGGAGACGCCACGGCATGGTTTGAATTTACGCCCGACCAGGTTGGCACATGGAAGCTCAAGTTTGAACAACCCGGACTCTGGATACCAGCCCCGCAAAACTACGAAGACCACCCATTGGGAACCGGTTTCTTTGGACCCCCTGATAACATATACCGCCTGAAAGAGTCCATATTTTATACGGCTTCCGAGACTGATTGGCAAGAACTCACCGTACAGCAGGACGCTGTGCTTTCTTGGCCTCCCTCTGATCTTCCAACCGACTACTGGGAGCGGCCAGCAAACTTAGTGCACAGAGAGTGGTGGTCAATTCTAGGAAACTATCCGTTTAGCGGTGCATACTATTATCCTGGCGGACGCATTCTATACGCCAGCAACTACAAGTACACTGCATACGTGCAAGCGCCAAACACTGCACACATAGTATGGAAACGACAGGGCGCCATATCAGGCCTCATCGGAGGCGAGTTGTACCAATACTCCCTAACTAGTGGGGGCGGTACTCCAAGCATAATCTACAGCGGAAGATGTTACCAGGGAGTTACAAAAGCAGTGGATGGAGTGTCGACGAGCTTTATGCGGTGCTACGATCTGCGTACCGGAGAAGTGTATTGGGAAAACCCAGCAGCGTCAACTACTATATATTGGTTCGGGATGCCAATAACCATTGCTCTAGCACCCACAAACATTCTATATGATCTGTCAACCCCCGAAGCCGTGCCCGGCGCGCAAGCTTGGGCGAGCATTTCAATATCTTTGGTGGCGATAAGCGGCGGAAGACTGTACAAGTGGGATCCATGGACTGGAGTTCTGAGCTTAAACGTTTCAATTTCTCCAGCCTCGAGTGGCACCATATACAATAACGACCGAGTCTTGAGCGTGGTGAACTATGGCAACGTTACCAACCCCAACTACTGTCTGCTCAACTGGACCATGACGGGAAGCACCTCCAACTTCGACAACAGAGTGCTGACCAACATAACTTGGCCGATAAGCAGCCTATTTCCTTACGGAGGTGCTGATTACGATGCCGGTATAGTCGTTTCAGGTTGGTGGAACGACCCACCTGGACCTCAATGGTGCATAGGACACGAGTTTCAGGCTATAGACCTGTACACAGGCGATGTTCTATGGACATCGGAAACAAATGACACCGTTCACGAAAGCCTTCAAGGTATTGGAACCGCGGTGGTTAACCGTGGAAAATTTGCGTTCGGCGCCCATGGCAGGCATTGGACCTGCTGGGATGCGCGGAACCATACGAAACTATGGGAAAGCGACCTGACAGATTATCCCTGGGGAGCCTGGTTCCCCTACAACACAGCCTCCTATGACTTCAACGAAACTAAAAGCGCGATCATCACATCCACCTACGAGGGCGTCTACGCCATCGACTGGGACGACGGAAGCATAATATGGCACTACCAAGATCCAGACGCGGTCCCATTCGAGAACCCATACGTCACAGAGGAAGGCGCGCCCGCAACACCATTCTTCACTGGCGTCACAATTGCCGACGGAAAAGTCTACGCATACAATGGTGAGCACACAACCACCCAACCCGTTTCTAGGGATTGGAAGCTGCACTGCATCAACGCTACCACAGGCGAATTGATATGGAAAATACTTAACCCCATGACTCCAGGCGCAGTCGCCGACGGTTATCTTACAGCGAGCAACCCGAATGACGGGTACATGTACGTCTACGGCAAAGGCAAAAGCGCCACAACCGTGACAGCAGCACCAAAAACAATTGCAAAAGGCACCGAAGTGCTGATCGAGGGCACAGTCTTGGATCAGTCTCCAGCTCAGCCAGGCACTCCATGCGTCTCCAAAGACTCGATGAGCACGCAGATGGAATACTTGCACCTGCAGATGCCGATCACTGGGCTTTGGGGCGACGAGACCATAACCGGCGTTCCAGTGAAGTTGACAGCCATAAGCGAAGACCTCGACGTAATCGACTTAGGCGCAGTCACGACCAACGGCTACTACGGCACCTTCAGCCACGCTTGGACTCCACCAGAAGAGGGCGTCTACACGATCATGGCCTCTTTCAACGGTGACGACTCATACGGCAGCTCAACAGCAGCAACAGCCGTGTCAGTGGGCCCAGCGCCAGAAGAACCGCCAGTCATTGAACCAGAAGAACCAGCAGACTACACACCAATGCTCCTGGGCCTAATGGTAGCTGTTGCCGTAGCCATCATCATAGGCATAGTCAACCTCTGGGCACTCAGAAAGAAGTAAAAAACACACGCAACAACACATCCAAAACTCTTCCCCCCTTTTTTTGTTACACAAAAACAATCATCAAACAACCACAGCAGGACAGAAAAAGCTCTGAACTACCAAAAATGGTAGCAGCATCAACAACTTGACTCTTCATTCTCTCTCCCACAAGTCTTGTGTGTCACTCGTGCTGTTGCATAATCGATTCTACAAATTCAGCTAAGCTACTTGGAGCATGCGCGCGCATAGAACAATATACAAAAAATAAAGAGTTGTCTAAACGCAATCAATAAGAAAAAAATTTAGTCAAGAGACAATTAGAGCCTCCAAATACGCAAAAGAATGGCTTAAACGGCTACGTTTATATAAAGAAATGTTCATGTATTGGCGTGGAAAATCGAATGGTCTCCACATCAGCGATCACTAAACTGAAAGCAGTTCTTGTCATCGACGTGATGATCGTAGCTATAGCGGCTGGAACCTATTTTTACCTCTGGAACACGGGGGCGTTGGCTGTTTCTAAGACAGCCGAGTTTACGGTAACGAATCTCATCATTGACCCGCTTGAGGCAGATGTTGGTCAACCAGTGACAATTTCAGCTAACGTGACTAATGTGGGAGAGTTAGATGGGAGTTATTCGGCGAACCTCACAATCAACGATGTATTGAAAGAAAACAAAACAATCTTGCTTACAGCTGGAGCATCCAAAACAGTTGAGTTCACAAACATCGAAAACGCCGAGGGAAACTACACCGTCAGAATAGGCGATTTATCGGGATCATTCAACATCAAAGCTCAACCCCCAGAAGATAGCAGCATAAGCTTGTCTAATCTACTTGTCAATCCATACGAAGCTAACATCGGCAGCTCGGTAAACATCAAAGTCACTGCGACGAACCTCGAAACCGAAACGGATAGCCTTTCAGTGAAACTCTGGATTGACGGAGTATTTGCAGATGCCAAAACAGTGCAGCTGGCTGGAGGACAAACCGCAACCGTAGAATTCATAGTCAACGCCACAAGCGAGGGAACTCACAAGATTAAAGTGAACACCTTATATGGGTCATTCAAGGTTGTCCCCGAGGGCGTGCATACCCTTACTATTCTCACATCTCCTGTTCCCAGGGAAGGTGGTGCAAAATTCACCATAAATAGCGAAGAACAAACAACGCCGTACTCAGCACTCTTGAGCGAGGGAGAATATACTATTGAGATGCCACCGGCAGATCCGACTGGTGAACATTTGTTTTTGCATTGGGAAAATGGATTAACGAATCCTAAGAGAACAATAAGCCTAATAACGGCAATGCTACTTGTCGCGTATTACGAGCAAGGCGGATCCTGTCCTTCGCTGTTTATTTGGAACGGAGCCAACTATGTTTATGTCTCAGAGGTTTCGAACCACGGCTGGCTAGGGTACATCAATTACATCAATGAAGACGGGTCTATTGTATTTTGGAGAAATAACCCATGGGACTACATCAAATTAGACAAAAGTCAATTACAACCGAGAAATGGTTACTATGACATGACCTTGACCCAAATGTGGGATGAAATCTTTTACCTAGATGCAGCTTACATGCTAGTTGTCGATCACCCATCGGATGTAGACGTCTACTCAACTGCGGTCGAACAATACATCGATCCTAATTACATGGGTAAGATTTATACCGTAAGCAAAGATCCGCGTATGCCGATTTCCGCCGTTAACGAAAAGGGCGAAGATGTCCTGCCTCAGATTTCCAAGAGGGATGGAATCTTCACACCTGGAATCAATGGACTCAACAGTCCATCATGGGACAATATTTCATGGAATACATTAACATTAGATTTGGGCGATTTATCTAATGCAGAACAAATTAAGCTCGTAGTCACAGCAACAGTCGATTGGGGTTCCCCTGAAGATTATAACATTTGGATCGACAGCTTTTTCGCGCAACCCGTGCCAAATGGTACTCAAATTACGCCACCCCCATACATGGAGGTTAAAGACGCTAATGGGAATTGGATGCGTGTCCCAGAAACTAGGCAGTTTCCCATACCACCAGATCTAAACCCTAGGACTTGGGTTGTTGACTTGACAGGCCTTTTCCCCACAAACGATTACTCACTTAGAATAAACAATTTCTGGAATGTAACCTTCGATTATATAGGAATAGACACAACCCCACAAGAGAACGTGACAATTCAGAGGATTGACCCGTATGCTAGTCTCTACCAAGCATTCTACACTGGTTCGGCCGCTTCAGGAAACTTCACAAGGTACGGCGACGTAACTCAATTAGTACTCAATGAAGACGACATGTTTGTGATCGGAAAGCAAGGAGACGAAGTCTCTCTCCAGTTCCCCGCCTCCAACATCGCGCCTCCTGCAGAAGGCATGGAAAGGGACATCTTCTTCTATGTTTCTTGTTGGTTCAAAGATGAATATGGAAACTGGGGGTTCGGATTTGGGTTTACAGTGGACCCATTACCTTTCCAAGATATGAGCGGTTTCCCATATCCGCCAACAGAGAGTTATCCATACGACGCTGAACACTTGAGGTACCTCTCGGAATACAACACTAGAATAATAAATATCCCGTAGAAAAGTAGTTTCGGACGAAAACAGCTGCAGAAGGCAAAAGTACGCGCGCGCATGAGTGATGGCGGTTTCAGTTTTCTGCAGAGCCAGACAAAGCGACGCCGAAGCTTGGCAAAACGATTATCTAGTTTGTCATTGTGGTGCCATTCCAGAATATGAGTTTACTATACTTGAACGCGCCAGAGTGCATGTCGTCTTCGTAGATTATGTCAATCTTTGGCTTGTACTGTTCCACCAAAGTGTTTGCATCGTTCCATATTTTGCTCGAAAGATTATCCGCATCCCATAGCCCCCAAATTGTGTCGTCTGGTCCGCGAAAACCATACCCGTAATCCCTTGGAAGAACATACGCCACCCTATTTTCAGCTGCATTGTCTATTCTGGGATGCTCTTTGATGTATTGCCAGAATTGTCTCAGAGCTTCAAGATGCTCTTGCTGGAGAATTCCATGCGTAGAGTTTGTGGCAGGATCCTTCGCATAATCAAACACAAGGATGTATTTCGCGCCGTTCTGGTAGGCAGTGACCATGTCGTTGAAGATTTCGGGTCCAGAAGCGAGGTACGGCGGTGTATAGTACGTATAAGTTATCATCACTCCCCAGTCCTTGCCGCGAATCGTGGCTGCGCCTCTGCAAAGAGCGACATTCAGGGGTCTGCTGTGGTTCCACGCGAACTCGGCTAAGACTAGATCGTAGCCTGCTTTGTAATCGAACTCGTAAAGCGCATAGTCGGATGTCATCAGAGGGAAATCGTGAGATTTGTACTCTGATAAGATTCTGCTCAATTTTTCAACATATTTGTTGGCTGCATCAGAGTAGTCATTCGCTTCTGTTACCACCGTGAATGGATCATCACGGTCTATTTGGTGTCCTCCAGGCTCGTCGTAGGTATACAATCCTAAGAAACGGTTACTCCACCTCTGCCTAGCATAGCTGATCCACTGCGACTGATTAAACAGCGCGGTTGTATGCATGTAAGTTGTGAAGTGAAGCCCATTGTCATTAACGTACTGACAAACGTCGTTAAGCTTCGTAAGGTTAAGCGTGACTCCAGTACTGCCTATTGCAAAGAAATTTGTGTACGACTTAACTTCATCAACAACGCTTTTTATGTTCTCTACGTTGTCATAGGCAGCGTCGACGCCTACAAAAAAATCTACCTGCCTAGAATTCGAGTCAGTTTCTAGGTACGAATAGATTCCCGCAAAAAGCAACAAGATAAGGAGACAGAGAAGAAAAGCGTACAAGAACCACTTGATTTTCATTTCAGCTCATAATCCAAATAGAAAGCCTACGCTAAAATTGTTTTGTCAAGAGTTGGAATAGTTGCAAGCTGGCAGCAGCTTTCAGAACCTATTCGACACTCAAGTACGTCTTGTTTTCCCAAAAACTCCCTGTTGTCCATTCACGAGAAAGACAAAACTGGTATCAGACACAGCTACACTTTGTGTCTTCTTCTGTAGAGTGCGACTGCTAATAGCCCGACTACCAATAGTATTGCTATTATAAATAATGAAAGAATAATAATCGATGGCATGGAATCAGTTGGCACGCTCGGTGGAGGACCAATGGCGTAAGCTAAGTGGTCGTATGAACCCACGTAGACCATTCCGTTGGCAACAGCCGGAGACGACACCACCATATCCCCTGTTGAGTAACTCCATATATATGCGCCTGTTTTAGCATGCAAAGCGTAAACCTTGCCATCCTCTGAGCCTACGTAGATCTTGCCGTCAGCCACAGCAGGAGAAGAATCCACTTTGCCGCCTGTTGTGTAGTTCCATATGTGGTTGCCGTTAGAAGCGTCTAAGGCGTAAACCTTGCCATCCTCTGAGCCTACGTAGACTATTCCCTTGGCAACAGCAGGAGAAGAATACACTGAATCGCCTGTTGTGTAGCTCCATTTGTATGCGCCTGTTGCAGCGTCCAAAGCGTAAATCTTGTTATCCTGTGAGCCTATGTAAACCATTCCGTTGGCAACAGCCGGAGAAGACACCACCATATCGCCTGTTGTGTAGTTCCATATCAGAGCGCCGTTGGAAGCATTCAAAGCGTAAATCTTTTTGTCTAATGAGCCAATGTAGACTATGCCGTTGGCAACAGCAGGAGAAGACACCACGATCACACCGCCTGTTGTGTAGTTCCATTTGTATGCGCCTGTTTTAGCGTCTAAAGCGTAGATTTTGTGATCCTGTGAGCCTACGTAAACCACGCCATCAGCCACAGTCGGAGAAGAAACCACCGCATTGCCTGTTGTGTAGTTCCATTTGTATGCGCCTGTTTTAGCGTCTAAAGCGTAGATTTTGTGGTCATACGAGCCTACGTAAACCACGCCATCAGCCACAGCCGGAGAAGACAGCAGGACCATATCACCCGTTTTGTAGCTCCATACAGGATGATTGTGCTCCTCCCAATCGAAGCCAACCATGCCAGTCAAAGCCTTCAAAGCGTAAATCTTGCCATCATGTGAGCCTACGTAAACCATGCCGTCAGCCACAGCAGGAGAAGAATCCACTTTGCCGCCTGTTCTGAAACTCCATATGTGGTTGCCGTTAGAAGCGTCTAAGGCGTAGACCTTGCCATCCCAACCACCCACGTAGACTATGCCGTTGGCAACAGCAGGAGAAGAATTAACAATATCGCCTGTTGTGTGGTTCCATATGTGGTTGCCGTTAGAAGCGTCTAAGGCGTAAATCTTGCCATCCTCTGAGCCTACGTAGATCTTGCCGTCAGCCACAGCAGGAGAAGAAAACACACCACCTGTGGTTGTGTATTTCCATATGACAGTGCCAGTAGAAGCATGCAAGGCGTAAATCTTGTTATCCTGTGAGCCTATGTAAACCATTCCGTTGGCAACAGCCGGAGAAGACCACACGTCGCTATCAGTTGTGAAGCTCCATATGTACGCGCCGTTCGTAGCGTCCAAAGCGTAGACATTGTCGTCGCTTGACCCTACGTAAACCCTGCCACCAGCCACAATAGGAGAAGACAACACTGAATCGCCTGTTGTGTAGCTCCATATATATGCGCCTGTTTTAGCATGCAAAGCGTAAACCTTCTTGTCCAATGAGCCTATATACACTATGCCATCAGCCACAGCCGGAGAAGAGAACACGATCATATCGCCTGTTGTGTAGTTCCATATGTGGTTGCCGTTAGAAGCGTCTAAGGCGTAAATCTTGCCATCCTCTGAGCCTACATAGACCACACCATCAGAGACAGTGGGATCTGAATCCACGTAGTAGCCTGTTGTGTAGTTCCATATGTGGTTGCCGTTAGAAGCGTCTAACGCGTAAAACTTGTGGTCTTCTGAGCCTACGTAAACCTTGTCGCCGACAACAGCAGGACGAGAAACCACTATGCCCCCGGTTGTGTATTTCCATACGAGGTCGCCGTTAGAAGCCTTTAAAGCGTAGATTTTGTGGTCATACGAGCCCACGTAAACCACACCCCCAACAACAATAGGAGAACCCACTTGACCGCCAGTGTTGAATTTCCATACGGTTTGGTTTGTGTTTGGCGCTTTTGAATTTGAATTTCCAGAATGCGTTGGGTCGTGGCGGAACATGGGCCACCAGTCTTCGGTAGACTGTGCGGTGGAAAACTCAGAGCCATCACTAGAACTGGCTGCTCCAGCGAAGATGCTCACCGTACAAACCGAGACCAAAAACACAACCAAAGCAAAACAGACAATTGTGGTCCTGTTCATTTTCTGTTTTCTCCTTTCTCGCACGCTTGCGCCAGAAATAAGCCTAATAACGAATCAAGAATGGGGTTGAACAATAATCCCTATCTCAATTGATAATAGCTTAACAGTTTAATAAAAAACTTCTTCCTCTCAGTTTTTCCTCTATCGGGTCATTGGACGTTCAAGGCATCATAAGCCACAAGAAGCGTTATGAGACGCATGATTCGACCTTATTACCTTCGCCCACGCGCGCGACAAGCCAATCACTTAGAAGAAGCGGCGTCGTGGAGCATGCATGCATGTTTGCAAGCGAGAAACGCGTCAAAAATACGAAGCTAAAAGAAATAGCCACAAACAAAACTTATTTTGCAATTGCTCCATCTTGCCTTTGGTGCAAAAGTTGAAAGTTGCCGCTTTATGGAGTGGAGGTAAAGAATCTTGCCTAGCCTGCCACAAAGCCCTGGCAGGAGGCTTTGATGTCGCCTTCATCGTCACTTTCCTTTGGGAAACTCCCGCTGTTTGCCACCCTTTATCTCTTATGCCCCTTCAGTCTAAAGCCTTGGGAATACCACATGTCGAGGCGAAAGTAAAAGAACCTTATTTCGAAGAATATAGGGAAGCGATCTCCCGTTTCATAAAAGAAGATGGGATCAAAGGGATTGTGACAGGAGACATCTCTTTTATAGATAGTTTCCACGGAAACTGGATTGATGATGTTTGCAGAGGACTGAGTGCAAAAGTAATTAAGCCGTTATGGGGTTTAGACCGGCACCAAATCTTAAACGAGGTGATTTCTCAAGGATTCAAGGCCGTTTTTACCTGTGTAAGACAGCCTTGGTTTGATGAAAAATGGCTAGGTCGAGAGCTCGACGAGGCCAGTATAGAGGAGTTGAAAGAACTGAAAGACAAATATGGAATAGACCTTTGCGGAGAAAAAGGAGAATATCACACCATGATACTTGACGCACCAATCTTCAAAGAAGTTATCCAAATTTCCAAGTTCAGCAAAGAAAAAAAGGGCTCCCTTTTCTTCATGAAACCCACCCAATTCTTCCTTAGACCTAGACACGGAACAAACAAACTAAGTAGAGGTTAGTTTGGATAGACGGAAAAGTTGCGCGCCAGCTTGACCGAAAGCGGCTAAGTGCATTTCCTTTTTTTAGTATACATACGGAATCTTTTTAAATGGTGAAGCGTAACCGCGCTTGGTCAAAATGTCCTCGAAGAATAAGGGGCCGTTGCTGATTACTTCTTGGAGAGCTACTGGAGCCTGCAATCTTAATTGCCTTTACTGCAATGTCAATGCAAAATTGGAGCCAGCTCCCGACGAATTAGATGCAAAAGATGGATTACGTCTTGTTGATCAAATCTACGAGTTCGGCTCCCAATGGTTCGGATTAAAAGGCGGAGAGCCTCTTTTAAGAAAAGACGTCTTCAAGCTGATTAGCTACGCGAGGAGCCTCGGGCTTAAAATCTGCTTACTAACCAACGGATATTTCGTGGATGGAAAGATTTATGACAACTTGGTCAAAAACGAGGTCTTCACATCCGTCAGCATAGATGGCTCAGAAAAAGCAAACGACATCTTGAGAGGAAAGGGCACATACGAAGCAGTTCTTTCAGCTATTCAAAAACTATCCAAGGCGGGGATTCTAAACGGCTTATCGATGGCAATTACAACCGCTAACTTAAAAGAAGCGGATCACGTAGTCGCGTTAGCAGAAGAATACGGCGCAAGGTTTGTGTGGTTCAATCATCTGGTTCCATGTGGAAGAGCCAGAAAAAACATAAACTTGGAGCCATCACCTGAGCAGTATGAATGGTTTTTAAACCACATATACGATTTAACCCAAAAACAATATAAAACCAAATTTGACTTCCACGTGCATTGTCCTTTCTACGCCCGAATCTTCAAAGAGAGGAACCCACAAAACTTTTGGGAATGGTTCAACAACGAATTCGCAGGGAAATGCATCTACTTTCTATTTGGCGGATACCTAAGCGTCCTTGAGAATGGAGATGTAATACCCTGCTTCTATTCAGAAGGCCTAAGAATTGGAAATATCAAAGAAAGAAGCCTAAAAGAACTCTGGGATGAAATGCAAAAATCAGATTTCTACACGAGGCTAAGAGACCCAAACAACTTGAAGGGTAGCTGTGGAGCATGCGAATACCGTGAAATATGCGGCGGATGTAGAACCAGAGCCCACGCCCACACAGGCGACTACTTCGGATCTGATCCAGCATGCGCATACACGCCAAAATCCCGGCAAGAAAACTCTTTGCACACATGCATGCATGCTACAAGCATTGCATGCCTCAACAAGGGAAAAAGTGAACCACCTCGACCATGAATGACATGGGATTCCTCTATTTCCCAGCGTATCTGCGCCAACACCACGCGCGTCAACTTGATATTAACAGGATCCCAAGCTGGTTGCTCAACGTAATGAAACGTCTTCTGTTTCACCAAAGATCGCGAGGACTGTTTTTTACTTGTAGCCAACGCACATAATGAGATAGGGGCATGTTCATGACAGCGGTGAAACATCAGTCTTTCCCACCTTCTGAAAAAAAGTTGCGAAGCTTGTTGTGCACGCGCATTTTACACACCGATTGTAGGGGTGACCTTTCATGTGGGCAAATTTAGTTCTAATGGGTGGAAACGTTTTAACCATGAATCCTTCTCAGCCTCATGCTGAAGCAATAGCCATAAAAAAAGACAGAATTGTTAAGGTCGGCACAAACGAGGAGATTAGTCGGTGGATTGGAAAAAACACAAAAGTGATCGAACTAAAGGAGAGAACAGTTGTTCCAGGTTTCATAGACACTCACATTCACGTTGTTGATTTTGGAAGGTTTTTGACGTGGATCGATTTGAGTGGTGTGACGTCTATCGAAAAGATGAAGAGGAGAATCAGAAAACGTGCGCAGGAGACGCCTGAGGGAAAATGGATCTTAGGTCATGGTTGGGACCAAACCATTTTTATTGAGAAACGATATCCAAGCATCTTGGACTTGGATGAGGCTTCACCAGACAACCCTGTGGTTCTTTACCACCTAAGTGGACGTATGTGCGTCGCGAACAGCAAAGCATTAGAATTGGCTGGTGTAACGAAGGAAACAAGCGCTCCCTCGGGCGGTAACATTGAAAAGAACGCGGAAACAGGCGAGCCCACAGGCGTTTTACGCGAGAACGCCATGGACTTGGTTTGGAAGATTATCCCGGAGCCCGTTGAAGAAGAGATTATGGAAGCCGCTTGCTTAGCATGTGAGAAGATTGTGGAAGCTGGAGTGACTAGTGTACACTGGATGGTTTCATCATCAACTGAGATCCAAATTATCAAAAGGCTTCGCGCAGAAAACAAACTGCCCTTAAGAGTTTACATCATAGCTTCAGCAAATATCTTGGACCATAAAACAGATTATGATTCATGCACAGGCTTCGGAGACAATTTGGTAAGGATTGGAGGAGTTAATATTTTTGCAGACGGCTTTCTAGCCGCGCGAACTGCAGCTCTGCATGAGCCCTACAGTGATGACCATACGACAAAGGGAAGGCTGCTGTATACTCAAGAGGAGATTAACGCGTTAGTCGTAAAGGCTGCCAAAGCCAACTTTCGCTTAGTCATACATGCGATGGGCGACCGGGCCATTGATACGGCTTTGACCGCCTTTGAAAAAACTTTGATGGAGGTGCCAAGAAAAAACCATCGCTATCGCATAGAGCACGCGTCGGTTCTCAACAAAGAGTTGATCCAGCGCATCAAGAAACTAGAGGTGGTTATTTCTATGCAACCCCACTCAATTATCTCCGAGTTTTCGGTATGGTCGGCAGCTGACCGCTTAGGGCCCACAAGAGCTCGGTGGCTCTATCCACTCAGAACGCTAATCAAAGAAGGCATACGAGTTAGCGGCGGCTCTGACTGTCCAATGGAACCAATAAGCCCTTTTTCAGGTATCCAAGCAGCCGTGGCTAGACAATTCTTTCCTCAGGAAAGAATCACCGTTGACGAGGCATTGCGCATGTACACTGTTAACGCGGCATACGCATCCTTGGAAGAAAATACTAAGGGGTCGATTGAGGAAGGCAAACTAGCCGACCTCACAGTTATTTCCCATGACCCGCGAAAAACTCCGCCGAGCAAAATCGAGGATATTAAAGTGAAGATGACCATTGTGGGCGGGAAATTGGTCTATTCAGAATTGTGTTCCTGAGGTCCAATTGCCAAAAACAACATACCTCTTGCATGCACAAAAGAAGCGGGGTCAGTAGTAGTAAATTATCGTTACTGTTGCGGTAGCAGCAGTCATACTTGGGTTGCCGACGCTGATTTGCGTTGTAGCGGGCAAGACTGGAAAAACTGCAGTTCCACCCATCCCAACATTTATTTGATTATCGTAGTGGACTCCATGTGAATGGTAGTTCACTCGAACGTAGATGTCATCTGCTGTCAACGAGAAAACCTGAACCGAAACGTATCCCGCATAGGTTGATATGAAAGTCCACACGTTCTCATAACCTGCTTGTATACTTACATTTTCGAAGTTTAACCAAACTATGGATTTACTCAAGTTTGCGATACTAGCAAGGTCTGCGACTTGTAAACTCAATGAAGTTATCTGCTGGTTCAAATCAGAAATCTTGTTATTTTTGTCATCTATAATTGATGAGTAAACCAAAATTGCTCCAACAAGGCCGACTAGAAGTACTATGCATACGATTCCTAACCCGATGGCTACTGTTCTGCCCACTACCTTCTTTTCACTCGTTTGAACACTCATCTTCGAATGCCTCATCTGTGTTTAGTTAATATGCAAATAATAAACTTCTTGGTAAGCCTGCGCAAAGCAATTTGTCACCGTTAAACATTCTTCATAATCTTGTTGTCTCTGCTCAAAAGGTGCCAGATCAAAAAAGTGTGTGCCCATATCGGGATAGCCTAAGTCTGTGCGCGCTGAACATTTAAATTTCGGAAGAAATATGTTCTCTTGAGCACGCATGTATTTCAAGTCTCAGAAAACAGTTATTCTGATTATCAGCATTTTGTTGCTGGTTTTCATTACGCCCGTCTATTCTTCTGCAAGCAATTATGACCGCACTTACGCTTTCTACGTTCAGTATGGATACCGTCGGTTTGGTCACAAATTGTATGTTTCAGTGCCTCCCTCCCTCTACGATTATTACAGTAGTAAAACCCACAGAGTATCCAGCGAAGGTGGTTACTCAAAATTTGTAACGCCTAATGCGGTCAAATCCATCGCGGAGAGCATTCAAAACGTTACCAGCAATGCGCCCTACAGTGATGAACAGTTCGCCAATGCTGTATTGAAGTTGGTTCATCAGATTTCATACGTTAAGAGTAATGCAAAGTATCCTGTTGAGACTATTGTAGACAATTCGGGAGATTGCGATGTGTTGTCGTACCTTGCTGCCTCAATTATGAAGGCTGGAGGCTTAGATGTTGTCTTGCTTCACTATAAAGAGAGGAACCCGACGCACATGAATGTTGGAGTTTACCTACCCTACATGCCCGTCTATCGTAAGTGGTGGATTACACCAAAAGGCTACGAATACAATGGCAAAAAATACTGGGTGGCCGAGTGTACCTCTCAAGCGGACTGGACGGTGGGCGACCAACCCAGTAGCCTCGCTGACGCTAAGCCTAGGATTGTTTCCCTTGAAAATTGTGAGAAATCATCGCCAACACATGTTTCATCAAGTTTAGATGGTCCCTTTTCCCCTTCTTCCATATCCATAAATGTGTCTCCAGAACCCTCAAATGTTGAAGAGAGAGCACGCATGCTCAAGATTTCAGGTTCAATCTCACCAGCGTTCTCAGGGCAGCGAGTCGTAATGTACGTCACCCATGAAGGAACTTCTTCCAACACCTTCGAAACAGTTTTTACAGACCCTTTTGGAAATTATTCGTTGACTTGGAACTTCACCTCAACAGGGACATATTATATTAGAACGAGTTGGAGTGGTGTTTTGGATTACGCTGGCTCGGATAGCGAAACACTTACAGTTTTTGTCGGGTTCTACCAACCGTTGATTGAGTTTGAGGTGCCTGACTATCACTGGGGAGCTGGACCTGAATACGCCTCAGCACGCGCGAGCGCTGCTGCCTATATCCGTTTCATAAGCCAAGGTGTTAAGGAATTTCTTGAAATCAATTTGTCAGGAGATGGCGTCTTCCTCAGCGGCGAATTCATTATACTGAGAAGCGAGAAAACAATAACGAAAAGCGAGCAAACAATAACAATACCGAGTCACGAGCAAACATATAGAATACCCGGAAGCAGAAAAACAATTACGATAACGATACCCGAGCAAACAATAACAATACCAAGTTACGAGCAAACAACGAAAAATCACCTCGGTTTCATTCTGCGACATAACGGGGGAAAAAATTACAGTGTAAGCGTAAGAAGGCTGGACGATTATGACATATCTCAAACAACAAAAAAACTTGATGGAAACGATACAGCGTTCATAAACGCATCCATGGGCACAACACAAAACACATGGTACAAAGTCGTAGCAAACATGTCTAAGGACGAAATAACAGCCGAATTATATGACAATAACGGCACCCTCATAAAAAGCGTAGCAACCAGAGACGACGCCATAAGCATCAGTGAATTCGGAATTCTGATGGCATATGACAAAGACACAGTCATAGCCTTCAAAAATTTGAAAGTCGAAACCGTTGATCAACCTACCCAACCAGTCGGTGACAACCTTATTCCAGAAAACAGACTTGAATGGAGAAGAGGCGGATGAACAAAAGCAAGGCTGTTCTAGCAACCATCTTCCAGTAAACGAACGTTTTTTCGCGAACATTTGTTCCGGAATGTATAATTGATATGTTATTTCAAGGTTACGAACGGTTCTTCTCGAATAAGATGTGCACCGACGGAACGTATACGCAATTGTCGATGCAGTACATAATTCAAAACGGCGTTAATTTTCCCGTGTCTGGAAATGACAAGAAAGTCAAAGGAAAACTATGGCATACAGACATTGACATCCGAAATCGATCAAAGAACCAGTTAAATGCATGTAGGTTCGTCCATAAGTCATAAAACAGAGGCAGCACAAATAATGAGTGATGGCATATGATTAGGAGAACTGTGTTAATCTTTGCCTTGGTGTTTTGTTTGTCTTTCGTGGCAGTCGGAGTAGACGGACAGCTTACCTCTGAGGTTGTTGCGGTGTATGGTTCAACTCCAAACCCTGATGGTGCAATTGGTGTTGGCGAATGGGATGATGCTGCATCAGTATCTTTCAACAACACAGAAGTTTTCGTTAAGCAAGATGGAGAATATCTCTACGTCGCTTTCAACGTTTCAGACGCAACGCTCAATGAGGAAGATTCTGTCAGTGTGCTCTTTGATGTTAACCATGACGGTGGTACAACGTTTGGGCTAGATGACATAGGTCTCGGTATTAGCGCCGACGCAGAGCCTATAGAGATCCGTCTATTTTATGGATTGTCGGTTCAGCCAATTGGCTGGTGGGCGGGCGTCGCTTACGATTCAGAAGGGTGGCAAGCCGAATTCGGTATCCTATACGCGAAGATTGCTGTTACAGCTGGTGTAGAAAAATCTCTTGGAGTCGGTTTCATCGTTACAGATTCGCCTGCTCCTGAAGCGCCTTCATACTATCACTACACTTGGCCCCCAAATATATTCGTTGGAGACTTGATACAACCACCTTCAACGTGGGGTGAAATGACTTCCACAGGATATAATTGGATTCCAGAGTTCTCATCATTCTGTATCTTACCGGTATTCGTAGTAGCAACATTACTACCAGTCATAGTCTGCAGAAGAAAACATTCTATGTACCATTAGATTGCCTCTTAAACGCGCGCGGGTGAACAAAAGCAAGGCTGTTCTAGCAACCATCTTCCAGTAAACGAACTTGATTTGTTGGCTCCTTGCATCGCATCGACAATAACAGTAGATGTAACAGTTGCAACGCGAGGGAATTGGTTTTGTAGCGTGACAAGTTGAAAAAGCACGTATGCATGTTACAATCCAAGATGCGCGCATGCCATAAGACTTTAATTTTTCAATCAATCGACCGGGTAGTAAGGGGAGTTGAAATGAGGAAAATCATCGTAGCAATTGTTGTTTCAGTGTTGCTGTCGACAGCATTTTTCACGGAACTGGATTCTTCAGTAACAGCTAACCTTGGCTGCACATTAAATCCTAACCCAAATAGTAACGTCATAGCTAGACACGACAAAGCATATCTTGAAAACGTCAGTGGCGTATTGCTGCTTCATGTTAAAGGCAGCCCTTACAAAATGGGCTATCAAAATGGATTTTTGTTGAAAGATCGTATCCAAGCTTCAATACAATATCACAACCAAAGAATGATAGACATGGGTTATTCCTATGAATACATGGTTAACTGCTCAAAGGCAATGGAACCACATACCCCTCAAGAATACATTGAAGAAATGCAAGGGTTGGCTGATGGAGCAAGTGTGAAATACACTGATGTGCTCCTTTTGCAAATAGACGCTGATCTCCCTGGTAGAGGGTGGACAGGATGCAGTGGTTTTGCCATTTTTGGAAACGCCACTATCGATGGGCATTTATACCATGGGAGGAGTCTTGATAGCCCTCTTCTTCCTCAGCCATCTTGTTTAGTTACTGTTTATGAACCGGAAAGAGGAGATGCGTTTGTCAATATTGGGCATTTTGGAATCATAGGTGCGGATGTCGGAATGAACAAAAAAGGCATCTCTCTCGGACTGAAGTTCTCTTCATCCAGTGACAAAACGTTAGATGGTATGCCTATTCTCTTCATTCTTAGAAAAGTGCTTCAATATTCCAATAATCTAAAGGAAGCAATCAGCATCGTAAACCAAACAGGCAGAACAACTGGCTGGAATATAGTATTAGGGAATGGTAATAACCTAAATGCTTGTGCAGTAGAGATGTCTGATAATTATTGTAAAGTGTTTTGGGCTGGAGATCCTGCCGAGGATATATTACCTCATTACAGTATTGAAAACGTTGTGCGTAGGACCAACCATTATATTGACCCTGAACTTGCGGCTACTCAACGTTTCCCATATGATCCAAGAGACGGCTGGAATTGGAGTTGGAACAGGTATGAAAAACTTAGTCAACTAATCTTAGGAAACTACAGCAACATAGATGCTGATATGTCAATCCAATTTTTAAGAACTCCTCCTGTTGCTGGTTGGTATCCTAACCGCCAAAGTGTGGTATTTGATACGACTGATTTGGAATTATGGGTTGCCAATGCAAACTCCACTACTTCCGCATATTTGCGAGAATTTATCTATCTATCACGCCAAGATTTGTTTCCAAGTGGCATCCATGTTCCAGTGAACAAGCTTGAGTTGTTAGCTCCATACATTGGATTAACAATACTATTAGTTGTAGGTGTTGTAATAGCGGTGTATGTCAAAAAAGGAAGAGAAAAACAGAGATTCTCTCTTAAACAACCAAAGAACCAGTTAAATGCATGATCTGCAAAATCTGATGGTGAACGCTGCACGTGCGTGTGTTGTGCTTAGGCTTTCAAGGGCGATTGTGATGTGGAATAAAATTCTTTGTCAAGAAAATCGTTGAAGATTTAGCACTATGGTGCCACTATTGGCAATCGATTTAAGTAAGATTTCCGGACTATCGGTATCAGTAAATATAGAAGCCATCAGTTTGATAGTAGTGCTCGCCTGATGACAAACATGACAAATGTATTAATCGCGGTTTGCGTTCTCGGCTTGGCCATAGTCATAGATTGGCTTTTAGGAGATCCCCCCCCGCCTCCTTGGAAGTCCACATATTACAAACTGCATCCAACCGTGTGGATGGGTAAGTTAATAAAAACACTGGAGCCTCATTTCAAGAACACTGTTCCGAAAAGGGAAAAGTTGAATGGTGTTCTCTTAGCTCTGATAGTCATCTTTACTTTTGCGTTGCCTGTCTACTTTGGGTTGAGATTCATCTTCGCCTCACTTGGATTTCTCGTTTATATTCTCGTCGCTGCTGTAATCTTAAAACTAACTG
>Ga0224501_10000312_pt1 | contig 42658 bp, 53 predicted proteins | sample SF_Oct11_sed_USG_4_FD_169105 | JGI IMG/M metagenome (GOLD analysis project Ga0224501, IMG submission 169105) | Sediment microbial communities from San Francisco Bay, California, United States - SF_Oct11_sed_USGS_8_1 | ecosystem: Environmental > Aquatic > Marine > Sediment | place: USA... | reverse complement strand
TAGATTGTTGCGGCTGTTAGTATTTCTATGATGAGTGTCTGTGTGATGGGCAGGTTTTTGCTTATTGTTGCTTCGAGTATTAGCAGTAATGGGATGGTTGCTGTTGTGGCTAGGGCGGATTTCCATAGGGCTTCCTTGTCTATCTTAACTGGGATCTCTTTGTGTAGTATGTAAAATGCTAGGGCTATGCCGATTATCTGTATGATTAGACGCGTTAGGGCTGCTCCTGTTGTTTGGAGGAACGGCACAGCGGCCAAGAGTATGGTTACTGTTGAGATGGCTAAAACGACGTTGATTATCAGTATTTGAGTTGTTTTTCCTATGGCTACCAGTGCCGTTGTGAATAACGAGTAGAGGGCTATGATTATTGTGGCGATTGACAGTATTGATAGGGGTATTGCTCCGGGCGTGTAGCTTTGGCCGTAGAAGAAGGCTAGTGCTGTTGGGGATATGGCTGCTAGGCCTAGGCAGCTTGGAAGGATTATGTAGATTAGGTATCTGCTTGAGGTTTTTAGGATGTTGGTTATGTCTTCTGGTTTTTTGGAGCCGTGTTTGGCTGAGAGTGCTGGGAATATTGTGGTTGTGATTGGGATCCATAGGATGGAGAGGACGGTTACGCTGTTGAGTGCGATATAGTATATCCCTGTTAGAGAGTAGTCTAGGGTGAGGGCGGTTATTATCACTATGTCTGCTCGATTAAGGATAAGCAGCGTTAGACTGCTTAGGAAGAGAGGGAGACTGAACTTGAGTATGGGCTTGAGGGGGGCGTTGTGGGTTGTTTTTGGGAGTCTACCACGTATGAAGACTAATGCGGTGATTAGGGCTGCGATTGAGCCGACTACGTAGCCTATTATTACTCCTTCTAGGCCCATGTGAAGTATGGCTAGTGTAACGGCGGTTGTTCGGCTTATGATTATGAATGTGAGGGTTACAGTGGCCATTTTTCCGAAGAGGTAGAGCGCTCGTAGAGTGGAGTTGTAGAGGGTCATTATGCTGGAGAAGAGTGTGTATATGAGCATTAAGATTATGAGATGTGCATAGGTTGATGGGCCGAAAAGATATTGTGAGAGCTGGTTTGACAATACGATGGCTATTACGAATCCTGCAATTGATAGTGTGAGAACCGTTTTTGTGACGGTTTTTTGTACTGAGGCGGCTTCTTCCGGTTGGTTTTTTCCTAGTTTTTCTGAGGCGAACTTGGTTAGGGCTGTTGGTAGGGCTAGTCCGGTGATGAGGATGATGGTTGAGGAGAGGAATGAGAGGATTGATAATGCTCCGATGTCTGTTTGGGTTAGGGCGTTTGTTTTTGTTACGGCGATGTAGAATAGTCCCATGATCAAGTATTGAAGTGTGTTGGTTAGTGTTATCTGGAAGGTTCCTTTGGGGATGTTGTTGGTGTGCATAAGAGCTTCCTTGCCTGACGATTGGTTTTTGTTAGGTTGATGTTATTATTTCGTAGATTCGTATGGCTACTGTTATCAGGAATAGTGTTCCCGTGGTTAGTGCGGCGTTTTTTAGTCGTTTTTTGTTGATTAGCAGGTTTGTTTTTCCGTAGTATGGTGAGGTGAGTTCTGATGTTGTGAGTAGGATTATGGCTGTTACTGCCAGCCAGAGGCTTATGTCCCAGAAGGATAAGGGGAAATTCATTGTTATTCCTCGAGGATTATGCGGTATTCTGTGTCGATGTTTCTGCCGTTTGTTTGTTCTTTTTCTATGGTTACTGGTTTACGTGTTGCTTTTGTTATTGCGATTGCTATGGCGCTGCAGATTGGGCAGCCGATCGCGGCATGTATGTGTGGGAGTGTTTCTGTTTCTTTGCATGTGTCGGTGTAGACTGAGTTGGTTATTTTTGCGTGGATTGTGCCGGTTTGTAGGTGGATTAGGGCGACTGCATCGGTTAGTTTTTTGGCGGTCTTGCTGGGTTTTGTTTGTATTTCTATGTTTTCTGCGATTTCCAGGTCTTCGATGAAGATTTTTGGGAGGTTTTGTTGTAGGTGTTCTATGTCTGTTTTTGTGAAGCTTTTTCCTGTTGTTTTTTCGAATAGTTTTGAGAGGGAAAGGCCGGGTGGGATGATGAGTGCTGCTTCTGGGTTTTTTAGGAAGATCTTGTTTTCGTGTTTTTTTGTTTCTTGTGGTGTTGGTAGTGTTGTGTTCTTGTCTTTTGGTATGTAGATTTGACATGTTTCTGGGTTTGTGAAGTATTTTGGTGGTAGGTAGGTGGGTTTGCCTTGGTATTCGAGTTCGGCGAGTATTTGGTTTATGTCTGCTAGGGTTGGAAGCGTTGTGGTGTTTAGCAGTTTTTCTTTCACGTATTTTCCGGGGCGAATGAAAAGGAGTAGTGCGCCCCAGAAGGTGAGGCCTAAGCCTATGAATGCTAGGATGACGTGTTCGTAGAATATTGAGAGGATAAGGGATAATGTGCCGAAAACTAGAAGTATGTATCCGATGACTTTAGACGATTCTCGCATACGCTTCTCTCATTGTTCAAATTTGGTTTGGATAATGGCTGTGCAAACGAGTCTTGAATAGATTAGCGCGCGCGAATGTGCAAATGTCTCGAGGATGCATATTATGTCTATGTGGTTTATTTTTGTGATTTGATGGTTTTTATTAGTTGGACGACTTGTTTTCCTAGTGATTTGGCTGCTTGCATTGCGCGGTTGTCTTGTTTGACTTCGCCTTTTTTGGTTCCGTAGCCTGAGATTCCGAGTCCTGTTGCTAGCATGTCTTGGCCGAGGAAGAAGTTGTTGATGATTGATAGGGTGTTTACGCTTCCTCTGCTTCCGGTGGCTGCGATGGCGCCGCCGACTTTGTTCTTTAGCTTGTGGTATGGGTATCTTAAGGCGTATGTGCGGTCCATGAATGTTTTGGCTTGGCTGCTGACCGACCAGAAGTAGACTGGACTGCCTAGGATTATTCCGTCTGCTGTGAGGAGTTTCTTGTAGACTTTTTGCATGTCGTCCTTGATTCTGCACTCTCCGGTTTGGTGGCAGGCTTCGCAGCCGTCGCACGGGGCTATGTTCATTTCTGAGATTCTTAGCAATTCTGTTTCTGCTCCGCTTTCTTTTGCTCCGGCCAACGCTTCGCTTACGAGAATTTCGGTGTTTCCTGCTTTTCTTGGGCTGCACGTGATGCCGAGAACCTTCAAGGATTGAGCCTCTTATCTGGGAGATAATGCCTTTTCAGGTTTGTTCTGTTTGTCCTTATAGTTGACTTTTCTAACTAGGTATACGAGACTTAGCCCTAGAATGACTACTATTGTAAGGGTTATTGTTGTTGGGAATTCTGGGATTATGGTTACTTGGTGGGTGGTGTGGATGTAGGTGAAGTAGAGGTATATGTGTGTGCTGTTGGATAGCGGTAGTTCTTTTTCCGTTGTGGGTGGTAAGCCGTCAATGAGGATAGTGTAGTTGCTACCGAGTAAAGCGTATGGGATGACGATTCTGCAGAAGCCTGCTGTGCCTTCTTGGCCTGTGACGTTGAAGCTTATTGCGTTTTGGGGGTTTGTTTCGAAGTTGAAGTTTGTGATTGTGGAGTTGCAGATTGTTGCTAGGGTGTGGTTTTCTTGTTGCCATTGGATTTTGAATTGGGAGAACACGCCCATTAGGGGATGGTTGTCTTGGTTGTTGTGGTCTATTGGGTATGGTGTGTCTCCTATGCCGTCTTGGTTTGCGTCTATGCCGTAGTAGTCGCTCCAGTAGTTTCCTTCGTATGTGTTGTTCCAAGCGTTGTAATGTGATTCGAGCATTACTGCTTGGTTTTGGTTGTTGATGAAGTTGTTGTGAATGATAAAGTTGTTTTCGCCCGTTATGCCTAAGCCTTCTTCGTTGTCTTTTATCGTGTTGCGTATGACAGTGTTATTGCTCGATTGTCCGCAGAGCACAATTCCACGCCATGAAAAATTGCCAATTACAGTGTTGTCTGAAACTGTGTTGTTATGGGAGTAATGTAACCATATGCCTCGGCTTGTACCGGTGATGTTGTTTCCGGTGATGACGCTTCCACTACATTTTTCCAACCAGATGCCGTTGCCTCCGTTTTTTATTGTGAATCCACTGATGTTGACTGTTGTTAGGATTGCTTGGATGACTGTGTAATCGCTTCCGCTTCCTTCTATGATGGTTTTGTTCTTGTCTTCGCCTTTCAATGTCAAGTTTTTGTCGATGACCAGGTTTTCTCGGTATGTTCCGGAGGATACTTGGATGGTGTCTCCCGGACTTGCCTGGTTTATGGCCTCTTGTATCGTCGTGTAGTCTTGAGGAACCTTTATTGTAGCTGGGCTTGCTTTGACATTAAGCTGCATTGTAGCTGATATGGACAAGAACACTATGCAAAGAAGAAACAAGACTTTTCTGTATATCATTTTTTTTACCTCTTATCTAGGTTAGTTTGTTCGTTTGCTTTTATCATGGTTATCCTTATTTATGCATTATTCCAGCAATTAGAAGTTTAAATGTGGTTATTCTATCTTGGCTACGAATTTTGTTTCTATATGCCATTTGGGTAGATGTTTGTTAAGTAAGGTTTTCCATTTTCTTTTCTTTGGATTAGCGCGTGCTGCGTTGCCAGAGCCAACATCCAGAACTTTCAAATAATTCCTCTGCTTTGGTCAGTTCATACGATTGTGTGACAGAAATTATTTAGGTTCGGGTGACAAAGACACACTCAGAATCGTTTGAAAGGAGAAGATAAAGGTGTTGTATACTGCCTGTGTTTCGGTACTTCAGAAGGTGAAAAGAAAGGTGAAAGTTCACTATCTGATAAGAAATCATGGAAACGATGTAGTCGTACCCGACCAGCCGGATCTCGACCAATTCAGAAATGGAGTATTAACCTGGCAAGGGTTCAAGGTCAATTATTTGGCTAAGCTTATGAGGCCTGAAGCTGAGGAATGGATGAAACGCGTTTCGGGCGAAGCCGCCTCTGAAGACGTCGTTTTAGTGGATGAAGAGCAAGATGTTGAAAATTGTTATCGCGTACTGTTAGCGGAGATGATGATGAATATGTTCAGTGGAAAGATGAAGCTCCGTTACATGGGAGAGCTAAAGGTTTAGAAGTTTGGATCTTTCCCTATGGGACATACGTGTACGCATTTGGAGTTGCAAGGACCGTAGGTCCACTTAAGAGTTACAGGGTTCATGATTAGATCATAGCTTCGGCATTTCTCAGGGATCCATTGGTAGTTTTCGCTCACTTTCTTAAAGGCTCCGTACTTGCACGCTTTTACACACTGAATGCAGTCGCCACACACATCTGTTTTTAATGGAGCGCCATACTTCAAGGGCGCGTCGGTCAAAATGCACGCTAGGATATTGAGAGGCCCAAGTCGCGGGTGGACAAGGAAACTTCCTTTTCCAAAAACACCTAACCCCGCTGAGTAGGCGGCCATTTTGAATGACAGGATGCCCGACCAACCATGTGGTTCAGTAGCGACTTTGAAATCTCTTTCCACTAGAAAACTTTTGACCGCCTCGATGGATTGCCTAGTCTCTCTCCGAAGTTGCTTAATCTCATCTTTCAGTTTAATATAGGTTAAGCTGAAGTCTGGCCCCCATTTGTAAACATAGTTTCGATCCTCGTTCAACTTTCTTCCACACGCTAGTATTATCACACTCTTTGCATTCAACATCAGATCGGAAGGTCTATGTCCTTTCGGGGAACTTTCCTCCAGCCTTTCAGTAGATGTAAAACCGACTAGATCTGCTCCCGCTTCTAAGCCTAGAGTTCTGATTTCTTCGGTTAATTTCTCATTTTCATTTTTCATTCTTACGTGACCTCCGGCGTGGCTTCAGAGATTAGTTAACACTTTTCTAAGCATCTTATCTGTAGCATTTTGCAGTCTTTCTTGTAAGGAAATATAATGGTGCTGACTTCTCTTTTGGAAACCCTCGAGATCTTTATTCGAAAGATTGAGCAACTTAAGCCACAATTTCAGTTCTGGTGGTTCTTGAGAGTTTTTTTTCTCTTCTCGGGTTGTTAGCTTCAAGGCTTCGTCTCTAGTGATTTGTCCAGTTCTTACGAGCATGCTGTATCTCATTGCTGCGGAGAAACCCCATTTCTTTTGTTTGAAATGATCATTGACAGATTCCATGATGCAGTCAATGTGATGATATCTGTCTGCTCTTTGTCTCCAGCTCAGCTCGCTCTTCAATGTGTTTAGTATCGCGTGCTCGTTCCAATCGAGGTAGTCGGGGAGAGGAACGATTTGTATTTTTTGGGATGGAAAAACGCGTTGAGATAAGCTTCGAAGAGTACTATTGTGGAAATTTTGAGGTAGATGAAGGTACTCTTCCACTTCTTTGAATGGGACTTCGCCACGGATGACCTCTTTGAAGTAGGATGTTGACCATTGGTAGATGCGGCCGCCTTTGGGTAATCGGTCAGCTATTCTGTTTGACGATCCGGAAACTATTAGAGGAATGCCATAATCTTGAGCAACCTTGTGACTCATCGACCAAATTCCAAGGTTGCATGGTGTGCAGAATTCACCGGTCTTTCGGAAAAATAGCGCATACAATTTCTTGGCTGTCTTCCAACTTGGACCGGATGTTATGAAGTCCACGTTTAATTTTTTAACGGCATTATGTATGTTTTGTTTTGCTATTTCTGATTGGAAACCGTTATTAAAATTGAAAGCCAAGGTTCTTAAGTTGTAGACTTTTTTGCAGATATAAAGAACATAGATGCTGTCTAAGCCACCACTTATTGGCACTAGACAATCGTATTTTCCACCTTTATGTCTATAGAAATCAAAGGTTCTATCTAATTCCCCCTTTCTTAAGGCCTTGTCTAGGTTGAACCTGCTCCATCCTTCATCAAAGTCTTTACAAACATTGCACAAACCATTCTCGTCGAACTCTATTTTTGGACAAGTTTCAGGCAATACGCATCTTGTGCAACGTCTCATTTCATTCTCCCTGATTGGAAATTGATTGTTTTCTTAAGTAATGTTCCTCGGCAATGTCCTTCTGACAAAAGGCAGATACATGAACCGAATTTTTCAAAACCGTTTCTTTCGAATATGTGGTGAGAAGTTTCTCTGAATTTGGTTTTGATGTAGATCCCTGCATAAGCCTCGGTGATACCTCTTTCATTTAGGTACTTCACGGTTTCTTTTATGAGGTTTGTTCCTATTCCTGTGCGACGGTGCTCTGGAAAAACGTACAATTTTGATATCCAAGAGCCAGAGACTTTCTCCATCTTGGTGTTTAGATGCCGTGCGTAACTCTCCTTCCATTCTCCAGAAACGTATGTGATATCTCTGTGACCTACACTTATTGCACCCAAAACTTTTCCATCACCTTCAGCAACCACGATCTCTTCTTTAGACGGGAAAACGATCTCGCAGTCAGAATATTGAGGAATCTTCAGAAGAGATTCGGTATCATGTTTCGTGGCAAGTCTCACAATTATCGAACCCATTCTTCATAGCCTCTTGATTAAGACGGCAAACATAGCGCGCGCGATCTTTCATCCAAGCCAACCGAACTTAGTAGCTACCGCTGATATGTCTATGATGTTGATTATGAAGTCTTTTCTGATATCTGCGGTCGGGTCCCATCTTGGATGTCCTGGTTTGGTTCCAAACGCTTTTGCAACAATAGCTATGTCGATGATATCGACTTTAAGATCGAGGTTTATGTCTTCTCGAATCGTTGTTATCGACGGGTGTCCCACTGTTATGATAGAAGCTGGATGCAGGTGTGTTTCTTCAGTCAGTCCTAGGGCCTCTCTCATTGCGTCTTCGTCGGTGTCTGCTTTACCCCAGTCAGCTATCAGTTCCCAAGCTGTGCTTTCCAAATGGACGTTTTGGGTTATCAAACCGACTTCGATGTATGTTGTGTCCACGGTTAATATGTGGCTGTCATCCCACGCTAGTGCAATTATGAGGGGAGCAGAAGAGACCCAAGTGTTTCCGCTGGCTAGCGCGATGCTCAGACGCCTATCTGCAGCTGCGATTGTGGTTAGGGTGTGTTGTTCGGGAAGGTATTCGTATGTTCCAGAGGAGTTGGCTGCGTAAATTCTCATAGGATAGTATGAGTGAGCGGAAGGAACAGTTCTATGCCTTGTCGGAGGGCTTGTAGCAGTGTCTTCGTAGTAGGAGTATCCGTAGCTTGCCCAGAGCACCTGCGAAAGTTCTTGTTTGGTTACGGGGTTTTCACTCCATTCATGTGAGGAAAAAACTGAGTCTAAAGCATTCTCGAGTGATACGGTGCTGTCTTGGATTTCAGGCAGTTCTGACGAGGATGGACGAGATGTTGGAACGAGGTTTTGGTAATCAGTGTATGGAAGCAGAGGATACCCTAACGGCATCTTGTAAAGTACCTTTTCGTTTTCGGGCAAGCCTAACTCTTGATGGATGTATGTTCGTTCTAGCCATGTGCCGCCTTGGCAGACCGTTCCAAGATTCAAGGCGTTCGCCATTAGGTAAATGTTCTGGATTGGGCATCCCGATTCGGCGTTTCCCCAATGCACATCCGGACAAATGTTCGTGTCGAATGTTATGTACAGTTGTATTGGAGCGGGATAACCTCCACTAAGCTCTCTGTAGTCTCCTTCCTTCCAAAGAGTGAGGCTTTGGTTTTCTGGGATAAACTTGTAAGCGGCTGTCTCGTTGCAGACGTAGATTATGACGGGATAATCGGACAAAGTTGGAGCAGTTCTGCCTCGCCAAGAATAGCCGTAGGCTGCCCAAAGAACTCTGGAAAGTAATTCCCAAGATACCGGAGCGTTTAGATCATAATAGTCGCCATAATGGATTGACATTCTGCGGCTAATCACCATTTCAAGAGGCATATCACTTGAGCTTTCGTATTCATTTTCTTCCTTGTGACCTAGAGCAAGGTTTTGATTGCTTGTTGTTAAACTGGGAAGAAATAACACAAACAAAATGCAGGTGAGAAGAATCCGTTTTTTGTTCATATTCTGTTCCTCTTAACCTTAGAGAAGTAAGACAGCTACAGCCTCTGATATTCCGTTTCTTTCCAATTTCCCGATTTCTTCTTTTGTGAAGACCTTTGATTTATATGATATTCCTAGACTTTTCGTTTGAAGAAACATGTTCTCTAACATGTATCCCACTTCCCAGAGGGCTCGATTGGTTTTCTCATTACGGCTCAAGATGATTGCGATGTCAGCTCCATCCAAGTGGTCTGAGATGTTTACGTTTCTGAGAGGTTTTATATCATGGGTTGGATATCCGATCTTCCAAGATAGGTAGCGCGCGTATCGTGCGTAGCGTGCGTGTGCGCCCAAAAATCTTGTTGTCCAATTTATGTATCGGAACAGTTTGTTCTTTTTCACGAGGTAGACGTTGGTGTAGTTTTGACCGCCGCCCCATGTGGGGATGGTGAGGCCCCAAGGATGAGATTTAATATAGTGTGGTGTTCTGCCCTTTGCGGCCCAGAGCAGTTGGGAAATGTCTGTTTCATCGGCTTGGGTGCCAGTATCTCGGAAAAGTGTCAACTCTTCCAGTTCTGGTAGGCATTCCACGTTTCCGTCTCTCTCGGGTTCGCTAAGGTTCTTACCCTTTTTGAATGGTTTCTCGGGACTTGGAGGCGCGGTTGAAAATTTTCCAGCTTCATAAGAGTCTGCCTTTTCTAAAATCAGGTGTTTGGCTGTTGCCATTTTATTTTTGTATTCGGTTCCGTTGATGCCTAAGTTGTGGATGCATGTGCCCAACCCGAGTGCTGTGCAGGCTAGATATACCGCTTCTTGTTGCATGCCGCTTTCGATGTGAAGCAAACGCGTCTCAAAAAGATCATTTGTTTTCTCAAAGCCTAGAAACAAGTGTTCGTTTTCAAACCAGATTGAGAGTTTTCCGTCGGAAAATTGTAGAACTCTGCAACATCGTAGCACACGCTTAATGATTCTTTGAGGTGGATGCTTATTTTTGATAAAGTTTCCCCAGTGATTTTGTTTGGGGTTGCCGTCAAAGTCGCATGAGCACCTTGAATTAAGCACTTTCTCGATGGAGACGATTTCTTTCATGGTATGATTTCCCTCGGCACAGATTAGGTCTACTTGCTGTTCTTAACGTACCATTTGACGAGCTTGGTTAGGCCTTCTTCGATGGAGAACTTAGGATCGTAACCCAAAATTTTCTTGGCTTTGCTTATGTCGGCGTAGCCGTGTCGGATGTCGGTGGGTCGAGGATCAGCATGTACATTTTTCAGGTTTTTTTTGTTCATTATTTCTTTGAGTATCTCTACGACTTGGTTTACGCTTATGTTTGTTCCTGTGCCTATGTTGAAGACTTCTCCGGCGGCTTTTTTGCTGTTTAGTGCGAGCATGTTTGCTTCGACGACGTCTTGGATGTAGACGAAGTCTCTTGTTTGTTCTCCGTCTCCGTAGATTATGGGGGGCATGTTTTTTAGCAGTCTGTTTGTGAAGATTGTTATTGCGCCGCCGTAGGCGCATTGGATGTCGAAGCGTTGTCTTGGGCCGTATACGTTGAAGTAGCGTAGTGAGACGGTTTCGAGGCCGTAGAGTTTGTGGAAGATTTTGACGTAGTTTTCTGCTGCAAGTTTGGAAACTCCGTAGGGTGATGTTGGGTTTAGATTCATGTTTTCCCTTTTTTGTGGTGATGGTGTGTCTCCGTAGACTGCAGCTGAAGAGGCGTATATGAAACGTTTAATGTGGAGGTCTGAAGAGGCTTTTAGGAGAGTCAGTGTTCCTGTGACGTTTATGTCGTTTGTGAGGATAGGGTTTTCTACTGAAAGAGTCACGCTTGCCAATGCGGCTTCGTGGAAAACAACATCTACGTCCTTTATTGTTTCCTTTACCAGATTGAAGTCTCGAATGTCGCCTTTTACGAAGTGAAATTCTTCTCTACCTTGATGATGGACAATATTCTCTAGACGGCCTGTGTCAAGGTTGTCAATGACTGAGACTTCAAAACCTTCGTTCAGAAGTCTATCTACAAGGTGGCTGCCGATGAAGCCGGCTCCGCCGGTTACGAGAATTCTTTGACGCTTGTGTGTCATGTCAAATAGTCACCTCAGTTTGGTGTGGATGGATGCCCGCGCCGATTAAGTACCCATATTGTGGTTGTGGGTCATCGAAAATGTGGGCGCATTCATATAGTATCTTGACATGTTAAACAATTAGTAACATCAGATCTCATCAGAATCTCCCGTTGTAATATACCATTTTTTTTGGTCTTTAAAGAATGTTTCATAACGTTCTGATGAATTCACTCGAGCTATAAACGCATTTGATTTGGCATGTATGAAATCGTTGTATCTGAGAATCCTATAAAAGGGATTATTTTTCAACATCCTGCAGACAATTATGTCGACATTTTGCTCTCTAAAGTGTTTGATAGCTTTCAAGACCAAAGCTTGGATTACGATCTTCTTATCAGATGAAGCAAGAACATCAACGATGTAGCCCAACCTCAATTTTTTTTCGTTTATGGACCGTAATACAATATAACCTAGTATTTTCTCATTTTTTTCAGCCAATAGAACCGTGTATTTTGCATTTGGTTTTTCGAAATATCTCCAGTTCAAATATTTTTTATCCCTGATGACAATGATAGTGTAATGCCTTGATACTTTTTTCCAAAAATCATTAATCCGATCGCCAAACGATTCAATAGTGCGGATCTCAACATTTCTTAAGTTATCGTTATCTTCAATTCGATTGAATATTCTGGAGAAAAAACTGATGGTCGTTAAAATGATCGGCAATATAAGTTTTATAATATTTCTTGATATTTTATACCTGTTGAGAAATCTGATCATTTTATATCCGTCAAGAAAATTAACCATTTTGTTCATGTTAATAGGTTTTACCAGTAGAGGCACTTTGCAAACATCAAACCAACCATACTTTAGATGGCCAGAATGTGCTGGTTCATTAGGAAATCCATACGTGATGTCTATTCCTTCTTTTCCCGCCTCCTTTGTCAACATTTTTCCAATTGCTAGAAACATCCCTTGACGCCTAAATTTTGGATGCACAACCAAGTCGACGGCTTGAGAACCTATGGTAGCCTCGTCACCAATTTTCATATATATGGGGATTAGTGCCATATGACCGACTATTTGTCCGTTGTGTTCAGCAACCCCGATAAGATGACCAAAGGGGTTATTTTTATACTCCCAAAACCATTGTTCATTCGTTCGTTCGATCCCGCTCAGCTTCATGAGCTCAAGAATACCTCGTTCATCGCCTTCTTTGTAGATTCTAACAGTCCATAATTGAGTCATACTTCAACCTCTTCGATGCAAGATATTCGATCGATCCAAGCCTAGTCTTTTACAGTTTACACTTATTGTGCACTAAACTTTTCGACCTTTTCGGCGGCTGACAGCATTGTTTCGAAAGTCAGCATGCTCTCTTTTTCTTTTTCCTTCGCATACTTGAACAGTGGAACAAACACCTCGTTAATTGTTCTCTCCATCGATTCTTTTGTTTCTCCAAAATTCCATAAATGGAACCAGACGTGGAATGGTAACTTTTTTGCGATAGAGATGTCGAGGTTTTTTTTAGAAACGTAAAACTTGTACCTTGATCGATGTATAAGCTTGGGTGAATATCGTATAATTGACCCTGTTTCTCTATGTACATGCAGTCATTCATAAAGTCGCCATAACTCCTGTAGCATTTGTATCCATATTTCTCAAGCAGGTCCAAGTGAGCCACACTGTTCTTAGGAAAGACAAAACTTCTTGGGGCAATGCCGAACTTTTTCATCCCCGCTGAGATCATGTTCAATTCGTTTTCAGCTTCATTACGAGAAAGATTCGTGAACTCTCTGTGGTAATATCCATGTGCTCCTATGTCATGTTTAATGGAGGATTTGAGAAGAAGCTCTAGAATTGAATCATTTACTTCGGTCAGTTGTCGCGCGCGATTTAAGTCCTAATTAGTCCCCGTTAGTCCGTTAGTCAGTATAGCACAACTTCGATTGGTTTATTCATTTTATAATTCGTATACATCTTAAGCCTATTTCTGGGATTCTTTTAGAGGATTTTTAGACATTGAATTTGTTTTCTTAGGTCCGAACTTTCTTTTATACCGAGCGTCTGTTCGAATTGCTCGCGCGCGCGACGAATGTCTTTTGGAAGGCAATATCCCCAGATATCATCTCGTGCTTCATAAAGGTCTACGTTCCATTTTGTGTTGCATGCATCTCTCACTTTGTTAAAGTCTAACCCCAAATCTTCGCAGGTCATTCTGAGGCCTTCAACAAAGGCAATCCGCACATAGGTATGCGCATTTTCTGCTATTTTGCACATCTCTGCTATCTCGATTTTAGGAACGATGTGAAGTGGAATTTCCAATTTTTTGTAGAAATCTAACCCTATAGCCGAGCTTTGACTGGTCAGGGCTCCGAACACACGAAGCACTTTAACGCCGAAGTTTATTGGGTCTCCCCTCCAATATCGATGTGGAACATGAACAAAAATGGGCAAACCGAATTTTTCTGCAAGCTTACGACAAATTCCCACCGGAACTGTACTTTCCATACAAATCAGGGCGTCAGGGCTAGTGCTTGAAATCTTGTCGCAGACATCATAGAGATTGGTTAGATCCGGTTTTCTTCCCTTTTGCCCAGTGGAAACTGTGATAACGTAGATTCTTGTGTCTTTTGGGGTTTTATTCCATTCGGTCGTGGTAAAGAAGTTTTCTGAATTTATGGGGCGGATGTCATAGCCACAGACAGAAAGCCATGTTTACTGATATGCTCTGCGGTGGGGTAACCCACAACTCCGAGGCCTATAACACAAACTTTAGGTCGCATTTTTCACACCTCTATCTCCATTTTCTTGTGATTTCTTAACACAATCGGTCACAGTCAGATATTTAAGGTTGTTTCGGAAGGCGATGTAAGCTAACAGGTCTTCAAGTCTCGCCCAACTCTTGTATTGGTCTATTACCCAAGCATGACCGAATATATGGAAAACTCCGCCTCTTTTTAAAAATGAGTCAAACATCATTTTGCCCAACTTGTTCCATTTCTTTAATGCATAAAGCTTGAAAATTGTTTTCGGCGTTTGCCTAAACAAACGAGTTAATCCTTCGAAGTCTCTAACCCCGTGCGGTGCCGCAAGCATCGTTATGTTTGTTTCAAAGGGATTTTCTATCTTTGTGAAGTAAAGTTTCGTTGTTCGAGCGCAGAGAAAACCAGCCTCTCCGACTATTTCCACATGTTCTCTGCGATAGGCACCATATGGATATGCAAACGATGTAACACGTTTTCCAAGAATTCTTTCTAAAGAAGTCTTAGAACCTAAAATCTCCTCTTTCGCTACTTCCTTTCCCACACATGTTAGCATCGCATGGCTTAAGGTATGAGCGCCGACTTCGTGACCTCCGGAAATATGACGTAATTCATCCGCTGATATTTTTTTCCCTATCCAGTTGGAGATCGCGTAAAAGGTTGCCTTTATTCTGTAGTTCTCTAGTAGTTCACAAAGCTTCAAGTCAATCCTTGATGTATCGTCCCAACTAGTAGTTACAATAAGCTTGTTACGTTTCATGAAAAGACCTTCATTAGTGCGTGTTCGCAACTATTACCAAATTACATGTTTACTGATATGCTCTGCGGTGGGGTAACCCACAACTCCGAGGCCTATAACACAAACTTTAGGTCGCAGTTACGCCGCCGTGTGTGTGTTTCAAGGTTTCTCTTAGCATATTGTAGATGCGTTCCGCGATGATGTTCCAATCAAAACGTTTTACCGCATTCTCCCTAGCGGCGAGTCGCATTTGCTTATATTTTTCATAATTGTTAAGCCAAAGGAAATAATAATCTATTATTTTTTGCGCAAACATTTTAGCATCTCTCTTGCGAATTAGAGTTCCAGTGATTCCGTTGATTAATATGTCACGAGGACCCATACAATCAAAGGCGATTACTGGTAGCCCACTTGCTTGAGCCTCTGCCGCTACCGCACCAAAGACTTCTTCATGAGATGGCATAATCAATAAACTGCAGTCATGATAAATCTCTGGCAGAGTCTCTTCCAAATATCCTAGATATTTTACGTTTTTACATTGTTCAACAAGTTTCTGTGCAAGGGATTCCAATGGACCAGAACCAACGATTATGAATTCCATATTTTTCTGAATGAGTTTTTTACTATTATTTATAATTTTTATAGATTCGCACAAAGTATGGACGCCCTTTTCGGGCATTAGTCTTCCAACAAATAATATTTTGAACTTTTTTTGTCTTCTTTTAAAATTCTTTGGTTTGAATTTTTCAATATCGACTCCAATTGGTATTAAATAGGTATTTTTAAGCCCCCAGTTATTAAAAAGGTGTAAATGATAGCTATTTAACACATGACATGTGTCGAATTTTCTTAACAAGCTTTTTCCTAAAGTATCTACATAAAGATCATGAACCTTTCCCCACTGAAAATGTATTGGACAATGTTGTCCGCCTATAACAGGCTTTTTACGTAATTTTTTAAGTGTGTATACTAGAACGTCCTGAAAAGCACCTGAGTGAACAAAGTAAATGAGATCACAATCTCTGGCAACTTGTACAATTTTTTTGAATTCACCTAATAAGGGAATTGGTGAATCGGATGAGGCTACAGTTAAAGGTAAAAATTTGAACTCAAAGTATTTTGCCGAAACCTTATCCAGGGTAGCCTTTATCCTCTGAATAGGTATTCGCTCCGTATCGCCAACAGATAATTCTGGGCACACTATCAGGGAGGAGACATTATATTTTTCAAGATGCTTAACTAACTCCAAGATATAATGTTCACCTCCTCCTCCATACCTTAGGCTTGTTGGACTGTAGAACATAACCTTCATATTTCTACCTCTACCGATGTATTACGTTACTTCCTTTCCAACACGTGTTAGCATCGCTTGGCTTAAGGTATGAGCGCCGACCTCGTGAGTCTCGGAAATAAGACGTAATTCGTCTTCTGATATCTTTTTCCCTATCCAGTTGGACATCGCGTAAAAAGTTGCTTTTATTCCGTAGTTCTCCATCAGTTCGCAGAGCTTCAAGTTCATCCTTGTTGTATCGTCCCAACTACTAGTTACAATGAGATTGCTACATGTTATGAAAGACTCCTCATTATCGCGCGCAGTATTAGCTTGCATAGACGAATGAATTAGTTGCCAAGATTCTAAGCCCTTTCGAGGCCAGAAATTCTGATATCTCCTCGGCTTCAGTCGATGTATGGTAAGCCGCAATAGAGAGGCTTGGCCTAAATTTTTTCAAGGTTTTCTTAGCCCCTTTAAGCACTTGTAGCTCAGCGCTCTCCACATCTATTTTTATAAAATCAACTCGATCTAAACCGCATTTTCTTATTATGTTATCCAGAGTATCAAGACGAACCAGAACATACTTATCGGATCTCTTGACTACCAGCGAATGACGACATGTGTCTCCATATGGAGATAGATATAGTTTCGTTTCCCCCTTAGAATCAGATAAAGCTATGTTGAGTGGTACGACGTTTTTACATCTATTATTATTCAGATTTGTTATGAGTAGGGTATATGTAGTAGGATGGGGCTCGCATGCTATGACGAGCCCATTTTTGCCTACTTCTTTTGAAGCCTTAATAGTAAAGATGCCGATATGGGCCCCAATATCGATCACAACAGAACCTCTCTTCACCTTGGAAAACCGTTCGTAAACATCGGATCCCCACATTTCTTCGATGATCCACGCATCTTCCCACGGGCAAAGAATATTCTCTCCACTTGGTAACACAAAGAGTGGATGTTTAACCAAGGGTATTGGTAGGGAAACCTTAGAGGCTGCTACTAGGGAATCAAACTTCATTAGAGGAGAACAGCCCCGTATTACCTCTTGCATTCTTTTGCCAAACACCAGTCTCAATAGAACCCACAGTGGGGCGTAAAGGGCGTAAAGTCCTAGGCAAACCAACTTCTGTGATAACTTAAAGAGACCAAGTTTGACACGCATGACTCTAACCTTCCTCAGTTCGATCTTCTCCACCATGTTTCTCCAGTTTAGAGAGGCGCACGTGCTGGTTTTAACTGTTTTGTTTCAAGGTTTCTCTTAGCATATTGTAGATGCGTTCCGCGATGATGTTCCAATCAAAACGTTTTACCGCATTCTCCCTAGCGGCGAGTCGCATTTGCTTATATTTTTCATAATTGTTAAGCCAAAGGAAATAATAATCTATTATTTTTTGCGCAAACATTTTAGCATCTCTCTTGCGAATTAGAGTTCCAGTGATTCCGTTGATTAATATGTCACGAGGACCCATACAATCAAAGGCGATTACTGGTAGCCCACTTGCTTGAGCCTCTACCACTACCCTACCAAAGGCTTCTTCACGAGAGGGCATAATTAATAAGTCGCAGTCACGATAGATCTTTGGTAGCGTCTCTTCCAAATATCCTAGATATTTTACGTTTTTACATTGTTCAACAAGTTTCTGTACAACGGACTCCAATTCATCGGAACCAACGATTACAAATTCTATACTGTTCTCAGTGATTTTATTATTTATCGATCGATCGATTTATTAAGCAGCGCGCATAAGTACTTATTGCGTCGTATGACGTCCGATACAATACTCTTAGGGGAAGCATTGTGAAAAAGATTACCAAGAGAATATCAGCATTACCCTTGTTGTGCATTATGCTTCTATTCTTGTTCTCCTATGCGTTTCCAATCGCGGCGTCAGCCTCTCAAACCGCCCAAAGTGTCCCTTCTTATGGTACCATTTCTTATGATGATGCAAATGATCCATTGCTTGGCGGTTGGGGCGGAGTTCGCCTAGTAGAAACAACGAGGTACACAAACATTGAAGCTGATTCTCCCAGAACTACGCCGCCAAGCATTGTTTTTCCAGGTGAAGTGGCTTCTAACGCTGAAATGACTTTGATATACATGAAGAGCCAAGGCTACAACACAGTTCGAGCTTGTTGGAGGCCTCCAACAACAGAACCAATCACAGGCTGGAACCCTTACAATGATGTTTGGATGCAAAGATTCATAGAAATCGCCAAAGCCTTGGACATGTGGATAATTGCCGACTCCCACGACTACTTTGACCATTACCAATACGAAGATGGATGGATAGAACACTGGCGCCATGTGCTTTCAACCTTTAAGGATACCTACACTAAGATAGTTTGGGAACCACAGAACGAGCCGTTAATGCAGTATCGTGACGGAAGCAACGAACTTAAAGGTGAGCAAGCAGTCACTGAACTTGGACGCATTTACCAGCGATGGATAAATATGTGCCGAGCGATGGGCGACACTCATTGGATAATTTTTTCAGGAAAATGTTACGGGTGTGAACTTCCGTTTCCAGATTGGTTCCCAAACGTGATTGACCCTTTAAACAAAATCTTCCTTAACTACCACTTCTACTATTTCATAGAATGGTCGACTTGGACAATTGAATCGGCACGGCAATCAGCCAACATTAAAATCAATGAAATCAAGCAAGTTATCGCGAAACATAATCGTCCTTTCATCTGCACAGAAATAGGGGCACAGCCTAATTGCTATGCCGAAACGGAAGTTCCAGACCGCCAATACGACGGTACATCAGGCTACTCTAATGTGTCGCTAGCTTTTGTCCAGCAAATGGTAGAAAATTTCCAAGCTGAAAGAATCGGATACATGCTTTGGCCAGCAGCCGACTGGGCAAAAGACTGGAGTGAAGGTTGGCACTACGGTGGATTATACGGTGGCGTAGATGTTTGGGGACAGCTCTTAGCATAAGGACTTTTCAGATAGAGAGCGGGAAAAGTTAATGAATTGAGCGGATGTCAAAAGCGCACGCGCGTGCAAAGCCATTTGTTAGACTGTCTTCTTCCCTTATTATCCTCCCGTCGTTTCATTGAGATTGTTAACGCTTTCTGCCACAAATAGGAGCTGAAAATCTTTACTGTTATACACCAAATTGAAGCCTGGCTGAGATGTCATGTTAAAATAGTTTTCCATCCAAAATACATGGGACTGCAACTCTATCTGTGTGTATAATCTCCCCTTCAGATAAATGAAATAGAATCTTTCTGATGTTTCGCTCCATACAAAAATTGTGTTTCTGGTAGGTAATAGATCATTAGGATGAATGTCATGCTCGAAATACCGCCAAGAAAGATGAAATCGGATGACCGCGATAGTCGGATCGATTGCAATCACACTTCGCATGTCCGTGATATTATGGTCAGCCATAAACATGGCGCCATATGAATCGCTTATTGGTGAATACTCAAAATATTCGTTAGTATACGTCGCGAAAATGGACAAAGGGGCTCCAATTAGTATTGCTGAGATCAGAATCACCTTGCCATAACGGTTTTTTAAGTTTATGACTGCCAACACTGACAGGGGAACAAATCCGTAAAGAAGCGAACGCTCAAGGAATTCTCCTCCTTGCAGAAAAGCTGTAGCTAAGCCGAGAACAAAACAAGCTGCAATCCAACATATCGCTGCAAGGTTACGATCATTTTCTATTTTATTCTTTTTGTATCTTTTAAAAAACAGGTAGAAAACTCCGATAGCACTAGTTAAAACGTATAAAACCGAGTAACTTGTTTTCAATGTTTGCCCGAAATGAAGATAAGAGGAAGTCATTGATAGCCTCTCGGTGGCTCTCGCCCAAGTTAAATATTGTGGAAGGGATGCAAAAAACCTCCGTGCCGTAAGCGCTAACCGGGTTAATGTGTCTGGGGCGCTGATCGCAAGCCATGCTAACCAAGAAACGAAAAGAAATAAGACGAAAGTATGTGAAAATATCAAATATTTCTGCGAACTGTGCTGCTTTTCTAATATTTTGAAACTTCTGAATAACGCAAATCCTATTTGTATTGATAGCATTGAAATTATTAGAAAAGGTACGGTGGTGGGATGCGATACTATTATCAAAATTCCCAGAAAGATGGATAAACCCATCGTTTTTATTGTCTTTGGAGAGAAAGCAAAGTAGAAAATGAGCAGATACCAAATCAAAGCAAAGCTATTTGGACAAAAATGTTTTGGAAAGACCCAGACAGATCCAGATACCAAGAAAATGGTCGCAAGATAGACCGTTCTTGTATCGGAGAGGAGTCTTCTCAAAAGTATGTAAGACGTTAAGACCGCTAATAGCGAGAATAGAATAGGATAATATTTCGCCAAAGTCACCGGCTCTATACCAGTGATCAGCAAAGCTACGGATTGTAAAATGTACACCCCTGGGAATTCTCGGGCATACCAGTGGAGTGGCTGGTTATAACTCTTATATGTCAGAATTGCCATTGAGCCCCTTAAATGTCCCCATGTGTCAGGATAATACAAATTTGATTCCACAAGGGCTGGAATGGCATATAAATACAAAGCAAAAACAAAAACCTCTAGCAGAAAAAGTTTCTCGTGTTCGCTTCGTTTTATATTACTAAAGATTAGTAGAAGCAAGGAAGCCATAATGGAAGCAAGACCAAACCAATAACCAATCTGGAGTTTTTCAGCTAGACCAAGCACATCGTTTTTTGAAAAAGACGAAACGATATTATATCTACAATTTATCAAAAGCACAATTGAGGCTATGAAGAGAGTTACTGAAAGTTTCGTGAAATAGCCTTGCCTATCTTTTGAACTCATTTGTTTAGGCTCCCGAGTCAACTTCCAAAAATTGAAGAAAATGGATTAATTGCGCGCGCATGGAGGAAGCCCATAATATACAACATTTTTAAACGTCTAGTAGCGCCCTATAGAGATTAACTATCCTCTTAGTTACTTCATTCCAGTCAAGTAGCTTTGACGTTCCTGCTCTTTTGCCAATGACGCTACCGATTAGACTTGCCAACTCTTCTAAATCTATCGGATACCCAATTCCAAAACAGTTCTTGCCGTCAATCCATTCTTTTAGCGCGGATTTATTCGCCACAATGCATGGAGTTTTTGAGGCTATGGCTTCAGCAATGCTAATCCCGAAAGCTTCATACTCCGATAACGAAACGAAGACATCTGCGTCCTTAAATTTTTTTAAAAGCTCACCCCTTGATAAATCTTGATAAAACCTAACTCTACTCTCTACGCCCATGTTTTTCGCGAGCTTAACTAAACTCTTTTTATGAGCTCCTTTACCGACAACCTCTAAAGTTTTATCCTTGTCCAGCTTTGGCAACACCCTAACTAGATACTCTACTCCCTTATACTTTTCCAACCTACCAACGTATAAGATAGCTTTGTAATCTTTCTTAGTCTTTCCCAAACCTTTAAATTCCTCTAAATTAACTCCGTTGGGAATGACTATAGCCTTTTTGCCCTCGATTTTAAAATGATCGATAATCAATTTTTTTTCATAATTTGAAACGCAAACTATCTTGTCTGCTTTTTCGAAAATTTTCTTGGAGAACAATTCATATGGCACATGAAGCAGATTTCTAAAGAAAGTATGTCCTACTCCATGATAATGCGGCGTGAAAACCAACTTATTTCTATTCTTAGCTTGTGCGGCATAAAATGCTGGTAAATCGTGATAGCTATGGGCGTCAACAATATCGTAATTTCCCGAATTCTCCGCTAAATATTTCCTAAGCTGTCGGGAAAAGAAATAGGAATTGTTTGGTGCCCATGATTTAAATCTCTTGACTTTTACCCCATCTATTTCTTCTTCTTTTGGAAGACCCCCAAGGGGATCTGTTGCACAAACTGTAACATCAAAGTTTCTAGCCAGCTTTTCAGCAATGTTTTTCACATGCTCTGAGATTCCACCAATATGTGAGTGATATGTAAGACAAACTTGGAGTATTTTCAACTCATTTCAACTTCTTTTGAAAACTATTCGCGCGCGCATTTCAGGAGATTATTCCTAGTAATATACGATGTCCAATCAACCCTTCTCTGGCACCTAGAAGACATGAATCCAAGGCAGGCTTTCTCAATTTTTGTTCTTACATCTTTTTGTAATATAGGTACCCTTCGCGCCATTTGCTCTTTAATCTTCTCCTTGTTATTCCAAATAAATTCTACTTTGGGTAGTAGGTTTTCATATGAGACTTGATTAACGTTAATGGTACAGCAACTTAGACCGAGTTGCTCGAATAAGCCCGTCTGCTTATGGTCATAAAAGATTGCTACAGTGGGCACTTTATCTGAACACGCCAAAACAGCCGGGTGCATTCGGGAAGTTATCAGTAGGTCTAACTGTCTAATGTAATTTTTGAACCCCTCCAATGTTTTGGCATATATTATTTTCGCTTTATCTCTGTATATCATCTTTTGCAATATTGCCTTACAAAAGGCTAAGTCATCATATTTCAGTCCTGATACTTCATGTGGTAAAAAAACAATGTTGAAACCGTATTTTTCAATGAAGTAATCTAGTACTTCGGCATGGGCTATGATGAATTTCCACTGTTTAGCATTAGAAAAACTGGCAGCATAAAGACCGGGGGAAACTCCGACTGTTGGTCTTGGTAGAGTTTGAGTAAATCTTGTTTGGTGAGGCTCAAATGTAATTGCAATGTCCGATGTGATAAGAGTGGGTGTTCTTATTTTTAGGTCTTTAAGCAATGAATAGGAGTCAGGCTCTCTTAGGAGAAGCAAATCTACGTTGTCTAACGAGATTCTTGCCATAAGGCGGCCAAGCCATGTTCTAAAAGGTCCAACCGAGTTAGGAAAAACAACAATTGGCTTTTTAAACACTTTTTTGGCAATAAGAATATCCCACATTCTTGAAAACAGCATTGACCACCATGCTAGCTTCCAATAAATGTTAAAGGGTAAATATAGGCTACCTTCCTTAAAATTTTCATTACTTGTTGAGATAATGAGATCAGAGTCTTTCAACTGTTTTATAACCTCACCCCGATATATCGGTTTAAAGTTTGCTTTCACAAGGATACATGATACAATTGACAGAAATGCTTGTACAAACATTAAAAAAGTGAAAATTATTACGTGAAACCTGTATCTGAAAGTCTCTCTATGATATTCACATTTTCTAGCTTCTAGGTCAGCGCGCTCGTAGGGTATATCGACAAGCGACGGATATGTTCTAAGATTAGTCTCTAAGTGTTTAAGCGTTTCCACATCAGATGTAGACACGGAGATTTCCGCGTTTTCATATATCCTTCTGAGCTCCAATACTTCGCTTATGAGAAGCGCGTGGGTTCCCTTGTTTGTCACGCTACCAACATGAATGATGTGGATGTGCGGCAACTTTAAACCTCTATTTGTTCAGATTAACATTAATAAAGCACAAAGAACTCTAAAATATGTCCTAAGTATTGGAAATGGAACGTGTTTCAAGATTAATTGCCAATGTTTGTTTGACGATAAATATATACTCAAATAAGGTAAAATCGAACTCAAGTATGGTGCGATGCCGCTTGTATGAGGGATAGGATTGACATAGGGTGTTTTCTTTCCAAAATGTCTTAGTAAAGATATGCGAGCTTCTAATGCTTTTTTTTTGAATTTCAAATTCAAAGACTGAGATTGCTTCACATGGTCACAATCTATCCTGATGATGTGTATCTTGCCTTCAGATTGTGCAACCTGTAACAATCTTTCAGCATCCGTTGTTCTAGTCACAATTATTGATTCACCTTTCCCTTTCTTCTCTAAGTCAGGTAACCACGCGTCACCAACTGATATGTCTGATAGCTCATTGGTTGCATCACTGCATAGTGTGCAACGAATTGGGGTTAAAAAGAAAGTTCCAAATATAGAATCCCAATACTGTATATACGGTATCGATTTTCTGTGACCCTTTCTCAATATAATTGACATTTCACCTGGCCATCCATGTCCGCGATAACTGAGTTTAGCTACGTCATTTACATCGACGCCTATTTTTTCAAGTAGTAACTCTGTCCCGAGAGAACTGGTCATATGAGAACAAAATAGGCCGATATGCAAAACTATTTTTTCTCTTAATCGTTTATTAAGCATTTCAGCCTTCCTAATGCCATGAATATGGCAGGGAAGTCCCACAACGGCAAATTTTCCTTTCTCCTTAAGCATTTTAGTGATTGCAACGTTAACAGGCACTGGGCAATATTTAGATCCAAGTGCTGTAACAACTTCCTCTTTAGTTCGTGCTATGATCACTTCAGGTTCTAAGGGAGCATCTTTGCGCATCCTCGTTACCAACGCACCATCTATTATTCGCTCCTCAAGCCCAAAGATCAATAGTGATGTGACAATTCCTCCAGATGATGCGCTCCAGCGTATTCCCTTATCAGTCGAGTGCCCTATGTAGCAGTTGATATAATTGGCTAGGTAGACGTCTTTTGGAACCTTGTCAAAAACAAACATGTTAAGTTTTTCAAAGTCAATTGAATGCCCTGGGCAAACTTTGAGACAAAGTCCACAGTTATTACATTTTGCGTATTCTATGGTGGGAAGGTATATGCCCTCAGAACTTCTATCCATTCTTATTGCATTACTGGGGCAAATGCCAGCGCAGGTTCCACAGCCATTACACAGATGGCTGCATCCGATTTCCTTGACTGTAGTTTCCACCATACGTGTAGAGCCTCTTTCTCAATACCATTTAAAAGAAGTTATTCAGGCATTTTGCCAAGCTCCGCCCCGATCACCACGAAGGTACTCCATAAATCCTGATAGAATGCCTTTCATCCAGAAATAGCCTTTCTTGCCTGAAACTAGTAACAGTGGAGACGAGATGGGTAAAAGTGCATAAAACAATCTTATAAGTGGAGGGGGATGAGTATAGGATAAAGCTTGGTATATACCAGTAACGGTTCTTCTCTTATACATTTCTTCCTCCTTTTCATTTTCAGTTTTCTTTGTTTCTACGTAGCATTCCTCACTGAAAATCGCATTATATCCTAGCTCTAGAACTCTGAATAGTATATAAGCGTCCTCTGCTTTACATGGCAAAAGATAGATTCTTTCCAATACATTGCGTCTTATGACCATCAAATCACCATTAGCAAGTATCGGAAGAATCCTTAGTATCGAAAATAGAAGCTGATGAAATAGAACTTGAGGACCTGATCTTACAACGTCTTTGGCAAATACAAGTGCCACCTTCTTGTTTTCAAGATAACATAATGCAGCCTCAAAGTTGTAGATTTCTGTATCTACATCATTTAATACTACGATGTCCACGTCTTTCGGTATTAGTTTTAAGCTGAAATTTATCGCGTCATACTTCCCCTTCGGAGCCCGATACACAACGTTAGGATGATTCAAACGTTCACCACAAACGATTCTGTACGGAACCCCAAGAGCCTCCAATTCCCTAATCTTATCATCAACATGCTTTCTATCCCTCGCCAGAACTATAAAGAATAATCCCGTCATCACACTCGCACTCTCACGCAACTCGCGACTTTACCAAAGTAGTTATGTTTGTTGGCAAACTCACAAATACTTCGTTGTCAGACGCTATCGTGTTCAATAATTCCTCGTACAAACCTAGGTTTTCTGGATAAGCCAGCTCATAATCAGGATGTATGAGAACTGTACACAGACCACTTATCTCCTTTGTCGTATCTATCATTTTCATCCATTCTCTTGTAACTTCTTTAGGGCTTAAACCTAAGACATGCAGTAATTGCTGGTCCTGCGGCAATGTAACAGGAACTTCAGTAACGCCCTCAAGAGTCAGTGGATACATTGTTCCAATTCCATGCGAGTTCATCGTGTTTGGGTGTCTCGGCTCCCAAGTAGGAATCGAAGTATCATAGGCATAATCTGCATCTCTTAGAGCTTGAAGAGTTTCGACGTTATGTTGAAGAAGAGGTGCTCTAAATCCATCTACCTTTTCTCCTGTGATGTTCTCAAGTGTTTGCTTCGCTTGACGCAACCTTTCAACCAAAGCGTTTCGGGGAAGTCTGTCAAGCTTTCCATCATGCTTCGTACCATGGGCTCCCACTTCTCCACAGTTCGCAAGTTCCTTGACTGCATCCGCATCCAGTTTGTATCGTTTCGACGGCACATACCACGCTGAGGGCACATCATATTTATGCTCAATCTTTTTCAGCTTCTTTGCCCTTCGTAGACCTTCCCGCGTGTCAACATCATGCGTTATGACACACGCATATTTTTTTCCATTCCACGTTTTCCTGTGAAGCTTTTTCTCTGACAATTTCTCTATTGCTCTTACAAGAATAAATCTCAAAGCATCCAACGGCAGCTTATCACAAAAAGTTAAGTTCTCCTTTCCTGCTCGCTTTCTCATTAACAAGTCTTTAAGTCTTTGAGGCGCCAAGGTGTAAGGAACTGGCAAACCAGTTAACAGACGATATAAAGTTGCCGATTTAACATTTAACGTTTCATCTAAAATCTTGTTATATTCCTTCACAACGTCCAACGTTAAGAAAAATAAATCCTCGTTTAGCTCATTTATTGTAGAAGGATTATTTTCAGGAGCTGATTTCACCGCCCCATCATAACGGTACAACGTCTGAGGCGTAATCGTTAGAACCGTTTGTGAACCCGCAGCTACAAAAACTGGTTCTCCAAGTTTTCTCACAACCCTCGACTTCGCATCTTTAACATACTTCATAAAATCGGCAGAATCCGAAGGGATAACTATCGTTTTTTTCGTTTCCAACGGTTTCTCCTTATAGACTATTACAACCTCAGCTTCATCAAAGCTTGTAAACGAGACATTCCAAGGTGACAAAAGCTCACGTATAACCTCAGCATCGGCAGCTTGGCCCTGAACAGCTATTTTCAAGAAATCACCCATTTCACGAAAAAACTCTGAATCATAAATCGTTGGCTCTAATCTTTGACACCAAGCGTCAAGTATACCAAGGGTCCAACTATTTTCCACCAGTCTCGAAAAGGAGAGATGGTTGAATACCCACCCTTGTGCCTATACGGATACACCTTGGAAACTGGAACCTCCTTCGTCTTGTAGCCTAACGTGAGAACCTTATAGTGAATGTAATACTCCAACTCATAGCTATCAAGCCAACCCTGCCATATGTCGATCCGCTTATCCGAAAAAATCTTCAACTTGTAAGCTCTAAACCCGTTAGTCACATCCGTACAACGAACATTCGTCAACAAAGTCCAAACAAATGGATAAAGACGGCTGAACACACCACGCAAAAAAGGATTTTTCACACGCTTCCCGCCTGGTAGAAACCTCGACCCCTGCACATAATCACAATCTTCCTCCAAAATAGGCCTCAGAAGCCTCGGAATCTCCCCTGGATCATCCTTGTTGTTAGCGGCCATCACCACAGCAACGTCATACCCATTGCCAAGCGCGTACTCAATGCCCTCTCTTATGGCATACCCTACACCCTTTCTTTCCTCGTTCTCAATAACGTGAACCGGAGTTTCGATCTTCGCTGCGGACCTTCCAATCTCGTCCAACTCATCTTCAGTCGCACAGTCCACCACCACGCATATTTCATCCACAATTCCATCCCTGAACCTGGCCAGAACCTTCGCCATGTTGCCTGTGTCATTGTAGACGGGAATCACTGCAATCTTCTTCAAAGAATCATCACCCTTCATTCTTATCCGTATGACCTATTATGCGTGCTGGATTTCCAGCCACCACCGCCCTGCTAGGCACATCCTCCGTCACCACCGAGCCAGCTCCAACCAACGCGTCTTCTCCAATCGTTACTCCAGGCAAGACAACGCTGTTCGCTCCTATCGAAGCGCCTTTCTTAATCGTTGTTCGAAGAAGCTTCCATTCTCCCTTAACTCTGGGATACTTATCATTCGTAAACGACACGTTAGGTCCAACAAAAACATCATCCTCAATAGTCACTCCCGTTGGAATAAACACGAACGGTCTAATCTTGCAATTATCACCAATAACTACGCCTTCTTCAACATAGACGAATGCGTCAATCTTACAGTTCTTGCCAATCTTGCACTTGTACAGGTTCACTTGATCATGCACGACAGTGCCTTCGCCCACTTCAACATCCTTCAAAAAAGAGTATTCAGGCGGTCTCTTCATCTTCGCTCCCACAACTCGGTCTTTACCGTCCTTTCTTCTTCAAGCGACCTCTTCAAACTCTCAAGAACAGCCACGTTTTTCGCCCCCACAGATCCCAGATTGTTAGAGTTTTTGTTTCCACGGATGCTTTCCATGAAATGGCTGACCTCGTCCAGAATCGTGTTGTTCCTAACCACGTCAAGGCCAAACTCGTCTCCATCACCATTCTCGCAGATTCTAACCGACTGGTTTATGCAATCCACAACGGCGGTTCTCTCCGACCCAACGATAGTTGCCTGTCTAACCTTTCCCGGCTGCAGCCAGCTCAGCTCTACATGAGCCAACAACTTCCCTTCAAACTCCATCGTGATGTAAGCAAGCTCCTCCAACGCTTTCCGCCTGTACGCCCTCGCCCTACAAGACACCTTAACCGGCCACTTCTTCAACAGATAACTCAAAATGTCAACCGGATGCGGCCCCAAATCAAAAATTATGTCCCTATTCAAAGGCGCAGACATGAGCGTCGTCCACTGAAGCTTCAGATAATACAAATCCCCCAGATAACCTCGATCCATCAAATCCCGCATCACCCTCAACGCGTTATTAAACCTGAAGATGTGCCCCACCTGCAAGATCAAACCCCTAGACTTAGCAACGCCAACCAACTCCCACGCGTGTTTAGCATGCAACGCCATAGGCTTCTCCAACAACACATGTTTGCCTGCACCCAACGCTTCCTTGCAAACCTGAAAGTGAGTCTCATTAGGAGTGCAGATATGAACAGCATCCACGTCACTCGAACTGAGCGCCTCCCTATAGTCCATGGCCAATCTCTTCTCTGGCACGTGAAACGTCTCACTGCAACACTTCAGGTTCTCATCTTTCAAGTCACAAACCATCAACAAGTCAACTCTAGGATCACTCCTGGCCAGCTGAAGGTACTCCGCTATCACCTTCTTACCCCAGTACCCAGCACCTATGACCGCGACGTTCACCGAATCCTTCAAGTCTCTCCTCTCCATCTCATCCTGTCTCAAAAAACTCGTGAATTTTCTCGCTAACGAAATCGATCTCGCTTACCGTCAAGTCAGGATACATAGGTATGCTCAGACACGTCTTGCAGAGCTCCTCGCTTCTCGGATACGTTCCTTCCTCGAATCCAAACATCTTCTTGTAAACAGGCTGCAGATGTATCGGCAGCGGATAGTGAACCCCACATTCTATCCCATCCGATTCGAGCCACTCTCTAAGACCATCACGCCGCCTCGTCCTTATCACATAAAGATGATAAACAGGCCGAGTTTCGCCATCTCCCTTAGGAGGAAGAACCAACTCGTCCAGATCAGACAACAAACGATCATAAATCTCCGCGTTCTTCCTCCGCTTCTCATTCCACTCATCAAGATGCTTAAGCTGCACCCTGCCAACAGCAGCGTTCACGGTGTTCAAGCGAGCAGTAAAACCAACCAGATCATGCACATACTTGCCCTTTCTTCCACAATCCCTCAACTTAGCAGCCTTACCCGCCACCTCTTCATCATCAGTCACGAGCATTCCACCGTCTCCGGCCACCGTCATGTTCTTAGAAGGGTAAAAACTAAAACAAGCAACGTCTCCTAAGCTTCCAGCCCTACGCCCCTTATACAAGGCACCATGCGCCTGACAAGCATCCTCAACCACGTACAACCCATGCTCATCCGCAATCTCATTTATCGAATCCATGTCCGCTGGATAACCGTAAAGGTGAACAGGAATAACCGCTCTCGTTTTTCCACTTATGGCTCTCTTCACCCGTTCAGGCTCGATAGTATACGTTTCCAAATCTATATCCGCAAAAGCCGGTGTAGCCCCAACGTGAAGAGCAACGTTAGAACTGGCAATGAACGAAGCCGGAGAAGTCACAACCTTCTGTCCCTGTGTAACTCCTAAGGCTGTCAAGGCAATCTGCAGCGCGTCAGTCCCAGAATTCGTAGAGACCGCGTAATCAACACCACAATACCTAGCGAACTCCTCCTCAAACTTGTAGACACTCTCTCCCAAAACAAAACGTTCATTCAAAAGAGCGTCAACAGCAGCCTTCTCCATCTCCTTACTGAAAACAGGCTTCGCTAGAGGAATCCTTGCTTCACGCGCATTCTGCACAGCTTTCACGAAGTTCAGCATCCCCTCAAGGTCAACCAACTAGAAAAACATCATACTTAAACAATTAAGGAACAAAGTTCTATAACAATCCTCTATACGCAGAAGAGACATCTTTCCACCAACCTTGGTTCAAGCTCACCACACGGCTCAGAACAGACTCAAGACGAACATCAGAAGAGAAGCTTCCATCCTCACCCAAATGCTCTATCCACTGATCACTCGTCTCCTTCAATCCCACGTTCACCGCATAATCCAAAACACTCGGTATCAAATCCAAAACAACTGAAACATTCTCAAGAATCTTCAACTCACGACTAACAACCGAAAGATCAGAATCTTTCATGAACCTAGTCTGACCTATCGAGATCCTCCTTATCTCCTCCTTCAACTCCCCATCGTCCGGATGCTCCCTCAATCCTTCCATGACTCTCTTCTTTGAAGCCTCAAGCTCGTCAAGACGCTCACGTATCTCACATATGCGACCCTCCAACAAATCCTTAGCCACGGAACCATCATGAGCACCCAAATCCTTACAGATCCGCTTCACTTCCAACAAAGCCTCCATCTGCCCAACTCCCAAATACCTGTCACGCGGCCGCCAAACAACAACAGGAGGAAAAGCAATCCCCAATCCCTCAGCAACACGCTCAGCCTCCATCAAATATCTCATGCCTCCCACGCCCCCAACATAACAGGAAGGCATCAAACCACCAAAAAACACCAAACCCACAGGAATAGCCCTCGCCGACATCCGCGAACCAAAATCCGACACATCAGGACCGTTCTTAACTCCAAACTCTAACTCATAATACTCCCCACAACCCACACAACTTCCCTCACCAAACAAAAACCCATCCCTCTCTACCAGAAACAGCTTAACCTTACTACCACAATCACAATGATACCAAAACGGAGTCAGCAAAGATTCTTGATCAGAAACTCCACCGCCAACACCTTTATCACGTGGCATCCGCTTCGCTTCCCTCAACAACCGCGAGTAATCCTCAAAACGAGACAACAAGAAACCAAACTCATCAACAAAAGCCTGCTGACACTCAGAAAAACGAGAGAAAACCGTGTCATAACCCCACACATCATTCACGATCCTTGACATCAAGAAAGCATTAAAATCAGAAAAATTCTCCGAACGCTCATAACAACCCTCAACAACACCCCAAAAACCCATGAGATTCCCACGCAAGGTCGACACACAGTCAGCAGAGCACACCTCTGGAAGACCCAACGCCTTGCAAAGCCTCCCCACCGCCCTAACGGCGTCGTCAAGCCACTTCTCAACCTCACTCCCCCACTTCTTCAAGACATCAAGGGAAGGCTTAGCCACCGTGTTCAACATCAACCTCTCAGGAAGCTTCACGTCTATGGACAGGATGCCTCCACTTCTCTGGACCGCGGGAAGCTGACACGACCTAACCCAACGGTCATCCGTGAAATCCTGATCCGCAATCCCAAAAAAACTAACAACCGGAACCTTCAACAGTTCCTCAAGCTTCTTCGCCAACACAAAATTCAACGTAGCCTTACGGAGCACGCCACTGTAAGCAAAAAAATTCGGCTGATGAGCCGTCATCAAGACGACCCCAACTCCATCTCTCAGATCTTCGATTCGCTCCTCAACAGAAGGCGTCAACGTTCCGCAATCTTTATGGAAAATCTCCGCAAAACCAGAAAGCTTAGCTCGTCTTTCACGAACTCGTTCCCGGCTCATTTTATCCTTGTTTTCCTCGTAGAAAGAGACACACGAACCCACGAGTTCCTTGAAATCATCGACAAAGACGTGGGTTCTCGCAACCATAGAATCTCCTCAGATCTCAAAGATGAACCTTCCAACCTCGAAGGCCTCCGCCACTTCCAACCCAGCCTGGTACCCCCGATACTTGGCTAACCCTTCAATACCCTTCACGGCAGACGCGTAACCTCCACGCTGATTATCCAGCTGAGACCCAAAGACACGCGTCGCCTTCCTCTTCAACTCAAAAGTCCTTGTTATGTCCACAAAAACCTGAGGAACAAAATCCCTCTGCGTGCTGGCCCCCTCATATAAAAGAATCATCTTGACACGTCTACCAGCAGACATGGCTGCATACCCCGTGTTCCTATGATCCTGATGCGTGTCCTTGGGTGTGGGCGCATACACAATATCGGGTCTAACCTCATCAATAACCTTCTCAATCCCATCTATCGTCTCTCTCCCATCATGCACATTCGTGTCTTCCAACCCACCGAAGAACAACTCGTCAACACCCAATATTTTTGCAGCCCTTTTACACTCATTCTCCCTAACCTCAACATCACCCGAAGCCTCTCCCTTAGTCAACACAAGAAGATACACCCTGTCCCCGTTCAACTTGTGCAACGCCAAAGTCCCAGCACACCCCAACTCAACATCGTCAGGATGCGCCCCAACAGCCAAAACCACCCTCAAACCCAAACCATCCTCCACAACCATTCTCTACTACCCTCCTCACAAAGAAACCCTATAATCCCTATTCTTCACACGAAATATTACACCAAACGACATACCAAACCCCACGCGAGCGCGCAACAAAACCCATCATATCTGCAGCCCGCAACCTAACCCCTCAGCCACCCCGACACCACCCTCAAACACTCGCGCTTCCCGCGGATCGCAAAAGCTCTCGACAAACCAGCCTAACCGCTTCTTCACTGTTAAGCTTCGGCCTCCAACCAAGACTCACCAACTTATCTACAGAAAGCAACATCGTCTTCACGTCTCCTTTCCATCCACGACCCCCATCAACCCCACCTGTAAACCTAAACTCCAAACCCTGCAACCCAATCTCGTCGCAAACGATTTCAGCAATACGCTTAACACCAACCCGGTCCAAAGAACCAACATTATAAACCTCCAAGGCCTCTTTCTCATCAATAAAACGTCTCAACGCAACAAAAACCGCGTCAACCAAATCCTCAACATGCAAGTAAGATTTACTCTGACTCCCATCACCCAGAATCTCAAGCTCCTCTGGATTCTCCCGAAGCTTACGAACAAAATCCGGAATCACACCATGACCGGATCTACCCCCAACAACATTAGCCAAACGAAAAACGAGACCCCTAACACCGAAAGTGTGACGATATGCACACATCAAAGCTTCACACCCAAGCTTCGAAGCCCCATAAACAGAAATCGGCAAAACCGGACCATAATCCTCACAGGTAGGAAACTCCTCAGGCTCGCCATAAACAGTTGAAGAAGAAAAGAAAACAATCAACCTCGCAGTCTCGCTCTTCCGCATCGCCTCCAAAACGTTGAAAGTCGTCACTAAGTTCTCACGAAAATGAACCGAAGGATCAACCTCAGCCACCCGAACCTCAGGATTCGCAGCCAAATGAAAAACAACATCAACACCATCAACAGCCTTCTCAGCCACACCAGAATCCTTCAAATCCCCACGAACAAACTCAAAACGAGAATCACCCAACCAACCCTCAACATTGCCTAAATCACCACCACTAAGGTCATCAACAACCCTAACAAAACAGTCCATCCTCATCAGACGATCCACAAAATGAGAACCAATAAAACCAGCACCACCAGTAACAAGAACCCTCGAAAACCCTTTCACGCCAACGCCCCCCACAACTTTTTCACCCGCAAACTCTCGCTAAAACAAAAACTAACCCGTCATGTTCAACCAAATGCTCACAAATCGGTTATGGTACTGAAAACTATCAGACTCCACACTGTAGATCCAGAGTTCAATGAAGACCTGATAGTAAAAGCCATTATTCTCCTCATCCCATGAGGCTACAGCACCAACGTTGAAAGCCACATCATTCACTACGAAATCCTCAACCAAACATTGATTCTCAAAGAAAGAAAATCCGCTGAAAGAAAACCGTAAAGCACCCTCCCAAGTCTCGCCGTCCTCAACAAACACACGATACTCATACAAGCTCGGAAGCGGACTAGGCGTTCCAGCCGTGGCGTTAGGCAAAGTCCCAGTCTGATTCCTAAACTTCACATAAGCAACATAATAAGCGGAAGAACCCAAATGATTGCCAACACCAACATAAACCAGATAGCTCTCGCCAGCGCTAACATTAAACGGATAATCCTCAGCCATATGTCCAGGACCCAGAACCCAGAGCTCAGAAAACCGTTCACCTGAAGGAAAAGGCACATAAAGGCTTAGCGTAGGCGCCGACGCAACCAAGCATAAGATCAAACCGCTCACAACGAAAACCGTGCGGTACTCCTCAAGATTCACCCTTTAACCACCTCAGGCCTCATCTCCAAAACCTTCGCTAAATAACGACGCTTGAGAAGCCGCCAACCAACAACACTTGCCAAAACTATCACAACAACAGCCACACCCGAACCCGCCACGGTTGCAAACGACTTCTCTTCATGTTCAGCCAAAGCCAAAGTCTTCAATTGTCCCGCTTCATCCATCAAACCTTCAACACTCTCAACCGAAAGATCAGCATAATAGACCGCTCCGTCAAAATCTCCATTTCTAAAAAGCACTTGCGCTTCAGCCAAAAAGTTCCCCCCAGAATTGAGCCCTACCAAGAGACCGGAAACATCAGCACCGCTCCTTTCAGCCTCCAAAACCGCAACATAAACCGAACTCAAAGCCGTCTCAGCTTCCTGGATCTCCGATTCCGCTTCACCTTCACCCACTACCGCAAAGACTCCAGTCACAGCCAACGCTGAAAAAGCGAAAACAACCAAACAAATCAGAACTATTCTCAAAGCGCGCACAAAACCGCTCATCTTCTCCACGTCCTCGGATTGTTACTTTTGGACACAACCAACTCGCACATCCTCTCCAAGACCTCCCTCTCAAAAGAAATCTCTTCAAGTCGCCTCTCAAGCTTTGAGTATCTACTAGAAAAATCATCAAACCTTTCTAGAAATACCTGACCCTTTTCTGTAACTTCGTAGAAATCGTTATTAGGACTTATCAACCCGGCCTCAACGGTCTTGTTCAAGTACTTCCCAAGCAGCTTATAGCTCAGATTGGCGATGTACATGATCCTCGTCTTCTTGGCGCCGTCACCGACAGCGTTCAAGATGTCCCTTATGATCTCTAATCTGCTCCTATATTTCGGCATAAAACCACAACCAGAAAAGAACGCTCAAAAACCTTGAAGCCTACAAACTCATCTAACGTGGAGCCAGCCTCGCCCACCCTTCTTCAGCTGCCGGCTCTTCCTCTTATTCCCGCGCTCACGATAATCAAACCTTCTCTTCCTCGACTCAACAACCTTCCTCAACTCGGTTCTAATGAACTTCCTCCAACCCCCAACCCGCGGATCCGGAGGCACAGCATAACGCACATCAGAAGGCGCCCACAACTCCAAGATCTCACGAAAACCAGGGATCCTAGCGTCCCTAGACGCAAAAATAACGGTTCCGCGGTCAAGGAAAAGCACGTCAAAATCACGATTAGCTATCCCCTCAGCCCTAACCTTATCATCAATCCGCTCCCTCCACAAGCGCTTCCACTCCTCCCTCAACATCCGTCGAAACTCAACCCACTCAGCATCATCCATAGACCAATCCCTCCCTACAAGGAGCGGACACGAAACACATCAACATCAACTAGGGCCGTCCTAACCTCTCCTCTCCCGCCTTTTCCCTTCAGCTTCGAAGTATTTAAACCGTGTAGGATGAACAATCTAGGTCAGTTGTCTAGAATAAAAGTCTATTGTTCTATAACAAGAACAACTTTGTTCTAGAGAAAGCCAGAAAACTGCTAGACGCCCAATTCCTAACCCTTAAAAATAAACAAATCAATCTAAAATCATGCTAACCACCACAGACATACTATCCACAATCCAAGAACAAAAAACCCACGACATCAAACAACTAGCAAAAAACCTCGAAATACCAATAGAGCAGCTCGAAAAAATCTTAAAGGAACTAAGTGAACACGAACTCGTACAATACAACCAACAAACAGGAAAAACAACACTATCCCCATGGCTTGCCAACATCAACGAAGAAATCGAAAGCTTAAAACCAGCAACTGGAAGCCTGATCCTTCCAAAAAACCAAGAGATAAAAATCCAAGACATAACCATCGGAAACTTCACAGAAAAAGACCTGGAACTAAACATAAGACTAAAGGCCAAGAGCAAAGAGATAGCCATCTCTGAAACATAAATCAGCCAAACAAAGAATAATTAGCGGCCCTTAACTTCTTCAAAAGCGCTTTACCCTTCTCTGTGGTCCGATAAACAACCGAACCATCACTGTTGTGAACCTTGCTGATCAAACCCTTATCCAAAGCCGCAAACAAGTACTTTCGAAGAGTCGAATAGCTCAAATTCGCCCCATACATGAGATAGGTCACCCTCACACCCTTCAAGGCTACGCCTAGAACATCCATGAGAACCTCAGCCTGGCTCCTTCGACGACCCATCCTAAACACCAATATAACAACCAAAAGTGCTCCTAAATATTATGCTGAACCGTTTTTAAAACTTCCGAAACCAATAAAAACAACACGCCACCACCACAAAGAGACAAAAACCGCGCCAGCTCAACCGCAGCCATATTCCGTTTTCCGATATACTAAAGATACAGAAACAACCTATAGAAGATTATTCCACAAAACTCTTTCAAAGAAGAATGAAGCCTTCTCCCTCCTTTCGATGACTAATCAGGCTGACTTCACTCAACATGATTTTCTAATTTCAATGTGCACGCGATTCGTTTGATGTTTTCTGAGCCCCATGATCACCAACACAAAAAGCAACGCATTTAATCTTCTCTCCTAAACTTAACTCATCATCTGGGGGAATTCACGCGATTGGCAGAAGAATCAATGAGAAACAGCATACTTAACGGGAACATTATCCGGACAGCCATGACCTTCGGATGGCCTGTAATGCTCTCTAACGTTTTTCAAACAGTCTACAACCTAACCGACGCGTTCTGGCTGGGGAAACTGGGGCCAGAAGCTGTCGCGGCACCATCAATCTCGTGGCCCATAATGTTCCTCTTCATCTCATTAAGCGCCGGATTCGGAACAGCAGGAATATCCCTGGTGTCACAATACACGGGAGCAGGATTGCCCGAGAAAGCCAACAAGTCCGCGGGCCAACTACTCTTCTTTCTTCTAGCCAGTTCTTGCGTTGCCGCGACCGCGGGTTTCATCTTCACAGGTGACGTGCTCCGTTTAATGGGCACCTCGAAAACCGTACAAACCACAACCACCCCATACCTACAGATCATGTTCCTCGCCATGCCCTTCCTCTTCTGCCATTTCGCCTTCAGATCAACGTTAAGAGGATACGGAGACACAAGAACACCCATGATCCTGACAATCTCATCAGCAGTACTCGACACAGCCCTGGATCCCTTCTTTGTGTTCGGCTGGGGTTTCATACCACAGATGGGTGTCGTCGGCGCCGCTCTAACGACGCTTATGACAAGAGGCATCGTAGCAATCATCGATGTCTACCTTCTTTTTTCCGGAAGGGTCGGAATAAAGCTGAAACCGGCGGATCTGAAACCTGACCTTCAGTGGATAAAGAAGATCGCTTCCATAGGGGTTCCTTCCGCCATCGGTCAGAGCGGCACCGCCTTAGGGTTTGTAGTGCTCATCAGCCTCGTCTCCATCGAAGACAAGCTGTTGCCAGGGGAGGGAACATTGCTGGCGGCTTACGGTATCGGTAGCCGATTAACAAACTTCATCAACGTCATACTCTGGGGCGGCGTAACCGCGATGTCTACCATGGTGGGTCAGAATCTGGGGGCAAACCAAAACGAGCGAGCAGGCGAAATAGTCAAGAAACTCTTGACGTCTTTCTTTCTCTTATCAGCAGCGGCAAGTGCAATGATTTACTTCTTACGCGTTCCACTCTACCAGCTTTTCATAAACGATCAGGCAGTCTTGGATATGGGATCCACATTCATCACGTTTTTCGTATTCTCTGTTCCGTTCTTCACCGTCTTCCGTTTGGTCACAGGCGTGTTTGAAGGCGCAGGACACACCAAGCCCTCCATGGTCCTGTCCCTTATCCGCCTCTGGGGACTACGAACTCTTCTGTCCTGTGTGCTTTACTTCGCCTTTGAAATGGGAGCTGTGGGAATCTGGACTGGAATGACACTAGGTAACTTCGGAGCCGCGGCTATCTCAGTAGTTTGGCTCTCCAAGGGCACATGGAAGAAAAAGGTGATACAAGAAAAACCGCCTGTCGAACCGAAGCTGGAGAAACCCAAGAAGCCTCAGAAATAATCCTTTAAACGTTTAACCGCTCGCGCGAGAGATTACTGATTACTAAGACGATAGTTTTTTAAGGCAGTTCGGCATTTCTGGCGGGTTTAGGTATTAAACAATGAGCGGACAAATCGAAGAAAGAAGATTAAGAGGAATAGCAAAGCAGATAGGCCTCTTAAAGTCTGAAATTCACAATGCAAACAAAAAGAACATGACGCGTTTTCTTCTAGGACTAGCCTTAGGATTACTAGCGAACGTCCTCATCAAACTGCTAGGTTTTTGACCTCTTCAGTTATTTAGGGACAGAACGCACCTTCTGACTCTATGATTTTCCAACCAAAGAGATTTTGGAACCTACAGAAGATTTGATTAGTCAACAGTCATTGGCTCAGAAACTCATCTTTACACATGCATGTTTTTTCCGAAATCCAAAATTCCATTTGATATGTTGTCCATGCTTGATACGATTAGACAAAATCCTCGAAAAGGTCAGACCTCGACTAGTAAAGCAGCGCGAGCTGCTAGGAACCACTTAATCTACTAACTTCCTCCACGGCTTTTATCGCGACCTCCATCATGTCATCATCCGGCTCTCTCGTCGTCAGGCGTTGGAATGCTAAACCCGGCATCGTCAGAATTCTAGTGATTATCGAGTCCTTATATCTGCCACTGAGCTTCAAAAGCTCGTAAGACACGGCTCCAATCACCGGAATTAGGAGCACCCTGTAAGCGAGCCTTGCAAAAAACCCTAAATCTGGCATAATCGAGAACAGCAAGATGCTTACCAACAAGACAATGAAAATGAAAGAGGTCCCACACCGAGGATGCAATCTAGAGAATCTCTTCACGTTGACAACTTTCAATGCTACCCTAGCTTCATACGCGTTGATCGTCTTGTGCTCTGCGCCATGATACTGAAGTATTCTTTTGAACTCGCCCCACATAGCCACCAATGATAGGTACAGGAGAAACATCGCAAGACGCACTATGGCTTCAACAATATTGAAAAGTACACCTTTAAGACCGAACAAATTAGTTAACAGGAAAGGTACTATGAAGAAAAAGGAAGCCAGCACCAAAGCCATGGCAAACACTATCGTCAATTCCTTATAGGTGAACTTTTCCTCTTCCTCCTCCAGAACCGCATTTGCGGAGAAATAGACGCCTTTGACTCCGAGATAGAAAGTTTCAAGCAAACCAATGATGCCTCTTAGAAACGGTAGTCCAAGGATCTTGTGCCGTTCAGACAATGAGTTTATCTTCTCTATGTTCGTCAATATCTTATTGTTTGGGTCTCTGACACACATCACCACATGTGTGCGAGAGCGCATCATCACACCTTCTATCAGAGCTTGTCCACCAAACGCCAGCGATGATTCTTCTCTTCCTTGAGTGCCCGACTTCATGATTCACACTAAGATTCCCCTAGTTTTATATTCTTTTTTATTGTTTGTAACTTGTAAAATAGTGTGCTAAAGCTCTGTGACAAAAGATACATGATGGAGTGATATGAAATTAGTTGAAAAGATGGCTAAAATGAAAGTTGTAATTGTTGATTATGATCCTCAGTGGCCGATGTTATATGAGAAAGAAAGAGCTCGTATTCACAAGGTTATTGGACATATTGCTGTGGCAATCGAGCACATAGGAAGCACGGCTGTTCCAGGTTTGGGCGCAAAACCAATAATTGACATAATGGTCGCCGTCAATCATCTTAAGGACGCTGAGAAGTGTATCAAACCCCTTGAAAGCATCCGTTACGAGTATGTTCCCGAATACGAGGAATCGATTCCAGAAAGGCGATATTTCCACAAAGGCCATCCTCCAAAAGAACAGCATTACCACTTACATATGGTTGAACCGACGAGTGATTTCTGGAAGAAGCATTCACTATTCCGTGATTATCTTCGCACCCATCCAAAGGTAGCTCAAGAGTATTATGAATTGAAAAAAAGATTAGCCGTCAAGTATGGCTCAGACCGTGAGGGTTATACAGAAGCCAAAACATCATTCATCGAATCTATAGTTGCCAAGGCAATGCACAAACATACATGATAGCGCGCGTACACTTTCTGAGATCTCAGCCACGATCGTCAGCTACTTATGAAGTGACACGAATCTTCTGATAGACCTGTCATAGGTCTTTTCAACTTCAGGTGGGAAGTAACAGGCTGGAAGTTCGTTGTGTTCTCTGTGGTTTCTTACACACTCGCAACATCTACCTTTCAAGTTACAGGGATATGTACACGGGCAATTTTCCACGTTCTTCTGTAAGTTTGGACATTCACTCATTTTTCTCACTATCTATTCCATCTAACTATGTCTTTCAGTTCCCTCTTAGGCACGTGTAGTACTCCGTTTTCATCAAGCCAATATTCTATGTTTTCATTCTTCACTTTGTCCACGACTGGATCCTCGGCTGGATATCCGAGAGCAACCACAAGAACTATGTCGAGATGATCAGGGATATTCAAAATCTCCCTTAGTTTTGCTCTGTTCACAGCGCCAAGAATACATGAGCCTAAACCCTCATCGTAAGCAACCATGGAAATGCTCATAGCTGCGATTCCTGCATCGTGACCAGAGTTCTTTCGAATGTCCTTGTCCAAAAGTATAACAATGTAAGCTCTCGGCATCTCTTCTTCACTGGGCTGATAATCTGGCAAATATCCAGCCCAACTCAGTGTCCCGAACACTTCTTTCAGAAGATTCTTGTCTTCAACGATGATGTATTTTAGTGGTTGACGGTTAGCCCCAGAAGGAGAAAACCTGGCTGCATCCACACACCGCGTTAAAACTTCTCTGGGAACATCTTTCTGCAAATATTTTCGTATCGTTCTCCTGCTTGTGATCTTTTCGTAAATCATAGTCTCGAATCCCTTTGATTCCCTTCAAGACAAATGTCTTCTAAAAAGTTTTACTATTGTTCCACTTAAGCTGGTTGTACGTAACCTTCAGAACGACTTGTAAGTACGCATTTACACATATCTTCTAATTTCTAATTCTAAATCGCGCGCGCTCAATTGCAAGTCTGAAGTTTGTAGTCTTTGACTTGATTTACAATTTAGAAACTTAAAATACGCAAACTTTTTGTCAGAGAACATTGCTTGTATTTCTATTGAAGGTCGAAGATGATCTACGGAATTGTTATCGCTTTCGTTCCAATTTACAGGCCAGTGCATAGACCGGTTGTGCTAATCTGCCCTAAATGTCAAACTCGTATTCCAGTAAGTTCAAAGTTCTGTCCCGAATGTGGAGCCGACTTGAGAGCAAAGTAGTTTTCTAACTCTATAACTTTCCAAAAAAAGGAGACAAATTAGAACTTTATGGGAAATCACTTTAGTTACAAAGTAGAAAACTAGAAACTTCAACAGTCAGAATCATCCTAAGTCGTCTGTTTTTCAATCATTGTCGCTATTTCGACAGCGATCTCAATATTCTTTTTAAGCTCTTCCATCTCTGGCGAGACGTTTCTGTAGTACTCTATCGATCCTCTGTCTTTAGTCCTTAGCGCAATTACGTTGGTGGGATAAAAATAGTGACGAAGCATGTCCTTGCTTCTTGAGGATTCCTCCTGTGATCCAACAGGTTGCCTGACATGAATCCGAGTGAAAACCACTTTGTCTCCATACTTTTTCGATATACTTTTCGCTAGTTCGTTCAGTTTTGGCTTCTGCTTCTCACATGCGGGGCATCCATCTCGGGTGATAGCAATAACATATACTTTTCCAATGTCAGGAGCTAAATAATCCAAGAGTGATTTGCCAGTTTCAGAAATATCATTCTCAAGTATGGTGAACTCTATTTTGTTAATCAGCATAGAATCCTATCAGCAAGGCAGAGTATTTAAGCAATCTGCCAATGCTTTTTTCTAGTTAAGTTCAAACCTCTCTCCTGCCTCTCCGTTCCCCTCAGTCTCTGTATAGGCATTTTACTTCGGAGCAGCAGACTTGTATATCGTATGCAGTAGACTACTGCTTGGTCCAAGCTTCCTTCAATCGAGAAACGAAACCTTCTTCGTCCTCTGCTATCCTTTTCTTCACCTCTTTCCATGTAGCCGAACAGTTCTTGTACTCTACACCAACAATGCCATGAATAACTCTGTCAATCTCTCGTTTGTTTTCCTTCGTAGCCTCTATTCCAGCTTTCTTGAAAACATCTTGAAGATGCTTGAAGTAACAAGTCATCACAAATCACCTCAATGAGTAAACGGATTTTCGAGGTTTATAGCTTTCTGAACAAGAGAAAAGCGCGCGCTTAGAAAGTTCTAAATTCGCGTGTACTATCTTCGCTTTTCGAGAAGTGTTGATATACCACTGGCTGCAAGCACCAACAGTTCAAATATTTTGTAGGCTTCAATCATGTTGCTGGCAGCATACTCCACATTTAATCCATCGATTCTCTTTACGGTCGTTAAAAAATCTGCAACATCCGCAAAGTGGCTTG
>Ga0224501_10000311_pt1 | contig 42670 bp, 40 predicted proteins | sample SF_Oct11_sed_USG_4_FD_169105 | JGI IMG/M metagenome (GOLD analysis project Ga0224501, IMG submission 169105) | Sediment microbial communities from San Francisco Bay, California, United States - SF_Oct11_sed_USGS_8_1 | ecosystem: Environmental > Aquatic > Marine > Sediment | place: USA... | reverse complement strand
AATGCAGACCCAGTGTCAGCACCATCCCCTGATACAACAGAAACATTAGTGCTTACAGAGCCTTCATTATTTCTAATAAAACTTAAATAATCCACCTTGTAGACTTTGTTATAAGGTGTATCCAGCTCGACACGAAGAAAATCTTTATTAAACTCATAACGTAAACCGGCAATATCTGAAATTCTGTCTATCACAACATCGAAAGGCTTATTACGGGCCGTAAATATAATTGACCCGCTTATATTAGGGTCAAGTTCCAGATCATATTCGGCCTGCTCAGCAAGTTCAAAAAGGACATCCTTAATGGGAATAGACTGGTTTACAGAAACAGAAACAAGCGGCATGGGACTTATATTTTCCGTAGATGTAGAAACATATGGCTGGAGTTCCGGAATGCCGACTTTATTACGAGTGTTTTCTTTGTCTGTTTCTGGCAGGCGTTCGGCTAAACCGTCACGATAATCTTGTATCTCCATATTTGCGGCGCGGTCCGGCTTTGTGTAGTTCCTTGCAAGATCACATCCCGTGAGTGAAACACATACTAAAGCAAAGAACAGACACTTAAAAAAACTACGAAACGTTCTTTTCTTTTTTTGTATCAACAACATAATACACCAAATCCTTAAGGAGACATGACAGAGACAACAAGATAGTGAAGAATAATCAAGGCGAATGCCCATCAAGATTCTAACGTAAAGTTATTTTGCTCTGTATGAAAGGAAAGATCGACAGGTTTCAGGAATTAGCTCTTTATTTGCTGTGAATAACTCATTAATCGCTAAAAGAAATACGAGAGGTATCAACGGAATCAAGTGCACCGTGACTTTCACGGGATTGTTTAACCAGCTTAGCCTGCTGTATTTTAATTTTCATATCAGACGGTTTGTCTGAGTTAGTCACAGCTGTATCTTCTGAAATCAGGTTTTCAACATAAAGCCGTAATAAGGACTGATCGAAAGTCATCATCCCAAGTGAATTATTTTGCTCCATTACATCATGAATTTTTCCAATTTCACCTTTCAGGATAAGGTCCCGAACAAACCCTTGATTCAATAATATCTCTATAGCCGGAGAAAGACCGCCTTCCTTATTGAGTAACAATCTTTGTGAAATGATAGCCTTGAGGTTCATAGATAAATTGAGTCTGATCTGATTATGGAATTCCTCGGAAAACAGATTCACAATACGTTCAATTGCTTGATAAGAGTTATTGGTATGAATAGTTGCCAGACATAAATGACCGGTCTCTGCAATGGATAAAGCCTGCTCCATAACTTCGCGGTCTCTTATTTCACCGACAAGTATGACATCCGGTCTTTGGCGTAGTGAATTTTTCATAGCGGTAGCAAAACTTTCCGTGTCAACGCCAACTTCACGTTGTGTGACCACACAGCCCTTATGATCGTGAAAAAATTCAATAGGATCTTCAATAGTAATAATATGACCTTCGCTATTACGGTTACGGAAATCAATCATAGAGGCTAACGACGTAGATTTTCCAGATCCGGTCATGCCAGTTACCAGTATAAGACCCCTCTTTTCCATTGAGAGTTGTTCCAAAATCTTTGGGAGTTTTAAATCCTCGAAACTTGGTATTTCAGATGTAATACGGCGGATAACAAGCGCCGGAAATTGTCGCTGCTGCATGACATTGACGCGAAATCGACCATGCTCACCCATATCCAGTGCTGTATTTAGTTCTAGATTTTGTTCGAAATCCCGTTTCTGTCGGTTTGTCAGCATAGAACCTAGGATTTCCGTAATTTCCTCTGGTGTTAAACTAAATTCTGAGATGTTAATTAATCCACTATCTCCGCGCAGTGTGGGAGGAAAACCAACTGTGAGATACATGTCGCTGGCCTGATATTCATTCATACTGTTCAAGTATTCAAAAATCCTAGGTGGCGTTGTCAAAATGAATATCCTCCCTCGTCATCTCCTTTGAAGTCAGGAGACTTCTCATCACGAGGAGACATATTTTCACCAGAGATACGTCCTCCGCCAAGCGCCGTTGCAGCATAATCTTCATTACGCTCGGATTCACCTTCATCCGAGCTTTTCATCAAGGCTCTACGGGCTTCGTCTTTATCAATAAACCCGCCTTCCAGCAAATTCTTAATAGCATCTTCCATGGTGATCATGCCGTAACGTGATCCTGTTTGCATCATCGAGAACATTTGTGGCACTTGGTTTTCTCTAATCAGATTTCGTACGGCATTTGTTCCTACCAGAATTTCAAAAGCGCCAATACGGCCCCCTCCGACTTTTGGCAAAAGAGATTGAGACACAATTCCTTGTATGGAACTGGAAAGCATGGCTCTGACCATTTCTTTATCCCCGGTCGGAAAAACATCAATAATACGGTCAATGGTTTTAGAAGCAGAGTTCGAGTGTAGTGTTCCAAAGACCAAGTGACCTGTTTCAGCCGCTGTAAGAGCAAGAGATATAGTTTCGTGATCCCGCATCTCCCCAACCAGAATAACATCAGGGTCTTCACGAAGTGCACTCTTTAGTGCTCTGGCAAAACTTTTAGTGTCCTGACCAACTTCACGGTGATTAATCAGGGATTTCTTGGATGTATGAAAAAATTCAACAGGATCTTCAATCGTCAACACATGCTTGGAGTGATGAATATTTATATGATTAATCATAGCGGCCAGTGTTGTTGACTTACCGGAACCGGTTGGTCCTGTCACAAGGACAATTCCCTTTTCCAACTCGGCAAACCGTCTTAAAACCGGCGGCAGGTCAAGTTCCTCCATCGTAGGAATATCACCAGGAATGGTACGAAATACGGCAGCAGTCCCAAGCCTTGTGGTAAAGGCATTGACACGAAAACGCGCTTTTTCACCAAGAGCTATGGCAAAGTCTATCTCCATATTCTCTTCAAATTCCGAGCGTTGGTCCTCTGCCATAACCGAGTATAACATTGTACGAATGTCATCACTTCCCAGAGAGTCAGCCTTTACACGCTTCATCTTTCCGCTTGCACGAATAATTGGCGGGCTGCCTGCACTTAAATGCAAGTCAGATGCTTTATTTTGCAAGGTAAAGGCGAGAAGTTGCGTTAGATCCAAGAAAGTTCTCCTGTAATTCCTTTATTTGATAGATACCCAGATTCTTAGCTAAGAAAAGAGTTACATCCTATGTTTTACGCTAATTTCCTAAACGGAATGTAAATTTTTAAGGAAATATTCTGTATTTTTTAAAAAAAGTTATCCTGTCCTAACAATATGAAACAGAATGATAAAATAAGGGCCGGACCGAAAGGAAAATGAACTTCCTTTACAAAATATTTCCATATCAACCCAATAATTACGCCCATTAAGCCTGATAATACCAAAAAGTAAGCTAAATTAGTAATCCCCAGCCAAATTCCTGCACTAGCCGCAAACTTAACATCTCCTAAACCCAATGCCTTCTTTTTAAGTACGGCACTGGTTACAAAACCTGTTACCCAAAAAGTAGCTGCATATAATACAGCACCACCTAAAAAATCAGCCGCTAAAAGAGATAATGAGTCTTCTCCTAAAGATAACAGATAAAAAACTCTGACTAGCCCTATTGTAAATAGTATGGCGACTAGGGGATCCGGTAGCCTCTTATGCTCGAGATCGATAAAAAACAAGGAAAAGAGAAAAGGAAGGCTAATGGCTATTAGCAATCCTTCTATACTTAATCCATAGGAAAAATAAACTCCCAATGATAAGAAAAGGAGAAGTATCTCTCTCACAGGATAAGAAGCAGAAATTTTTGTCTTACAATGCCTGCATTTTCCACCGGACAACAGCCATGAAAAAACGGGAACCAGATCAATGCAACCAAGCTCAACTTGACAGGAACAGCATTTTGACCTTTCGGAAATCCAGTTTTTTCCGCGTGGTACGCGATAAATCAGGGCTGTTGAAAAACTACCGAAGACAAGCCCTAAGCAGGCATAGATGATAAACCCTATAAGTTCCATGAATGCTTCAAAATATTATCTTATTTGCGCCAAGCGTTCGAAAACAGCATCGCGTGGAATTGAGCGCCCGCCACCATATAAAGTATCAGTTTCAAGCGCTTGTTCATATAATTTTACAGCATTTACTGTTTCTCCGGCCTGATCATATATGACAGCCATATTATAAATATGGCTTGCATTATGTGGCTCCATGCTCGATGCAATCCCCAAATATTCCATTGCCGAGCGAGAATCTCCGGTGCGTGCAAAAGCAAATGCCAGTTGTGCAACTATTCCTACATTATCGGAATTTTCATTATGTAATTCCATAAGACGACGAAGAGCCACTGATGGATATCGCGTGGCTAGCAATCCAAGCATGTTTTGCTTTACATCCAGATTTTTCGAATCAATTTCTGCAAGCTTTTCATATGTTTTCATCGCCTCGTCAAAACGTCCCAGCTTTTGCAAGGACACGGCCTTACCCATCAAAACACGTCCATCATTGGGTGTTTTTTCTTCTATAATTTCATATATTTTGAGGGCTGAATCATAGCGCCCCAATCCAACAGCCCGATCCGCGGCAACAAGCTGAGCAGATTGTGTGTCGGCATTATAGTCTTTTCTTACCACCACAAACGGGGCAGCGGGTCTGCTCTCAGGGTTAGCCCCTATAGGGCCCTGTTTACTCATCTCTCCGCCAGGGGTTGCCATTTCCGCATCGTAATACTTGGTTTCTTTTTCCTCTGAATCAACATAGGCTGTTGGCCCCGAAATTGTATTGCCTTCACTCCCCGGCATAGTATCAAAATCATCGGAATTCGTATCCTGCGCTTTTGTGCCAGATACAAACAAAAAAATCAGGGCAAGAGCACATGTTCCGATAAAAAAGCTTTTATATTTTGATGTAAACACCATGGAGACCAATCAGGTAAAATGAACTTAAAAACGTTAAGGCGTTACTCCCTTAGAATCAGGGAACATAGACATTGTATCACATGACTTGCCGTCTCTCAATGAAATCAAGAAAAGCATGTTCCAGATTATCTGTGAATGTTTCTTCTTTTAATTTTTTTGGTGGACCGATATAGCAAATATGGCTGTCATAGAGCACAGCAATACGATCACATATCTCATCCATGTCCGCCAAAATATGAGAGCTGAGGAAAATTGTTTTATCCTTATGCTTAATATCGGTCATCATTCTCTTCACCAAAGCTCTAGCTTGTGGGTCAAGTCCGCTCATTGGCTCGTCAAATATAAGCACATCACAGTTTGTCAGCATTGTTGCTATTAACCCCAGCTTTTGCCGCATACCTTTGGAATATGTATTAACCTTTCTTTTAAGAGCGGCCTTATCAAGAGCCACGGCTTCAGCGGCCTCAATGATGTCCTGATCTGTAATTTTCCTTTTATACAGGCTTAGTGAAAATTTTATAAATTCAGCTCCGGTTAGAAACCATGGCGGTTCGAATTTCTCCGGTAAATAGGCCAGATCGAATTTACTGTCCATTTTATCGCGTGATTTTCCATTAATGAGAATCTCACCTTTATTCTGATTTCTTAACGCTAGAATACACTTGATAAGCGTTGTTTTTCCTGCTCCGTTCAGTCCTATCAGGCCAAATGTTTCACCATGCTTGATCTCTAAGTTAATATCATCAATTACAGGCTTATCTGTATATGTAACAGAGACATCTTTAATCGATAGTGCGATTTTATTCATAAGAAGAAACCCTATTTATTACTTACTCACTCACCAGATAAGAATATACGATTATCCATATTAAATCTTTGATGTGGCTTTAGTCGCACAGGGTAGATTGTATTTGTATACTCATCCAGCCATTTAATCTCGATATGTTGTTCAAAAACTTTTAAATCGAGGATCTGTCTTGGTACGGAATCCGGTTTGACGCGCTCATTATTTAAATAAATAACCCAATTATCTTTATCCTTATAAAGGATCCCTCCAAGTACGATCTCTCGAACACCGCGATCCGGAATAAACTCATCCTCATTATTAAGTTCTTCCTCGGTCGGCGGCCTTACAAAGCCTCTTGATTTTTTTACGTCTCTAATAGCTTCGTGCTGCCAATACGTAAAAAATAATGAGGGATATGAAGCATTATTCTGGTTTTTTAAAACACGTACAACCTTGGGCGTTGGATCGGCCTGACCAGCTGAGGAATCACTTTGAGTATTAGCTGTATTTTCCTGAGCATGAGTAAAACCAATATATCCCGTAACCCCAATGAGACTAGAGACACATGATAAAAGAATTATATATAGATATTTTCTAATATACATATCTTTACCTATTCCTGCTTTCTGGCGTTATGACTTGAGATTCCGGAATAATTGTTCTCCATGACAATTTTATTAATGATTTTATAAGCACCGGACTAGCCCCTGCCGCAATAGCCCTCAAAACTGTAGGACTAATATCGCGAGTTCTTGAAATTTCTATGTAATCTACTGATAAATGTCCGGGAAGATTTTTCTGAGCTAAATCTATATATCTATAAATATCTGAGTCATCAAAGGCTTCAATTTCTATTTCTATAGGGCTGTAGAGAATTTTATGATTGGCTTTTTGTGCTTCCTTATTCTCTTCCACTGTACCCGATTTAACACTCACGACTGCGGATATTACCTGGGATTGATTTTGTATTTCATTAAAAATTTCCTTTGCCGTACTGCGATCTTGAACATCAAAAAAGCCGGTTTCCTTCAACGCATCAAATCTGTTTTGTTGTTCGTCCAGTTGTTCGAACTCAATCTTTATTTGATCAATGTCGTATTTTAAATTCCGGACATCCGATCTCAGACGTCTCACAGATCTATCTGTATCGTCTTGCATAGGCACAAGATACAGATATACAAGCGCACCAATGCTGGCATTAAGGACAATCAAAATACCTAAAAGAAATATTCGCCTTATACCAATGACATTAATCATAATCGTGGTCCCTCAATGCTAATTTCAGCAACATAATCCTGCTTAACATTTTTTACTCCGGCGCTGCCTGTCTCAACCACAATTTCTTCGCTATATTCATAATCTTCAAGTAATTTTGTAATCATAACAGTGTGATCATTCAATAATGTCTGGAGTTTTTCTCTCAATTTCTGAACTTCCATATTCCCCTTTTTTACATCCGTACTGCTGGGAAATGTCATCTGCATTGTCAGAATAAAAATTGGAATTTCGGGTTTTTCACCGCGTATGAATGATGAAACCGTACCTCCACCTCTCTTAACCTTGATTTCATCAATTCTCAAATCACGACCAAGTCCGGCAGATAATTTTTTAAACAACTCATCTATTTTGATTTGTCTATTATTAAGGTCATCATAAATTGCCAATGAGCTTTGTATAAGCTGGATATCAAAACCCATATCCTGCTTTTTTTTAACCTCCTTATCATATTGCAAGGTTAAATTTGATTTCTGGCTTTCCGTAGAATCTATCTCTTCCCAATTTTGGCTAAGACTTTCAAATACTCCCATGAGATTATAAGCCTGATATCCCAATGCCAGAACCAAAATAAAAGATACAAGTGTTGCTACTTGTCTAGGCTGAGAAACTTTGTCTATGACCTTGGCCTTCATAGGCAGAATAAACTTGTTTTTTCTACCAGCCCATGCCAGATGTAGAACATCTGCGTATTTAAGATCTTCCTGATACCCCAAAGGCATCTTTAATAAATCAGCAGCTTCCTGTGAAGAAACTGAATAGTAATTACACGGAGTTTCAATCAATTCGCCTAGCTTTTCGCCTGCGGCCGATTCCGATATAAATACAACATCCAGCCCTTCTGCAGCATTAAACCCAAAACGCGAAAGATAACTCATCGTAGCTGTGAATTCCTGATAAACATCACTCGCCCACTGAGAAACATCTTCTTCATTTTCAGTCACGGGCGTCATACGCGTTAATGCTAAATCTCCGTTACATGTAACAACTTGTCGTAAGCCACCCCCTTTGTGGAGACCAATAAATACCTTCCATTTGGATTTTTTTTGCCCTTTCGAGGCCAATTTCTCCGAAAGCTTTTGAACCATGTCGGATGATTCGATCGGCAGAAGACAAAACCCAGCAATAGGTGCCAAAGATTTACGCGTAGCTGCAATAATTTTATCGAAGATATCGGTTGCCGGAATAGCTGCAAAAATAAATGAGCTGCCTGCTTTCTTTCCCTTTTTATCTTTTGACTTTTCTTTTAAAGGTAAAGCCGCTCTAATAGGGTAGCTCTGAAATGCAACCATAAGCTTACGCTTAACGACATTTTGTTTGTCCATAACACTGACTTTTGGAATGCGCTCTTTACGATAATGTTGTTCAACCATATCGTTCAGCACCAAGACAGGCTTGCCGCCGCAATCTTTTGAAAGAATCTGTGCTACGTTATCAACGAAGTTTTCTGCTGACCATGGAACCGTATCAACTAAACGAACACCTTTTGCGCCGGTACTGTATATAAAAAGCGCTTCATCGGATACAAGTAAGACTGTTCTAGATGGTGCCAAAAACGAAAGTGACATTGCAGATAAAAACCTGTGAGATAGTAATGACTTGATGCCCGTCTAGCCGATAGCTTCCATCATATTACCGAGGTTCATATAAATCGGACCGAGTGAGCCGGCAGCAATCCAGACAATAACAAGTGCAAGTATAACAGTTAATGCCGGTTGAATCATTTCAATTAACGCATCTATTGCTTCATCCACATCTTTTGTATAAAATTCACAGACTTGATTTAAAACTGGCGTCAAATTACCTGATTCTTCACCTATTTTAACCATTCTCACAACCATATTTGGAAATTCTCCGGACCCTTTAAAGGCATCTGAAAGCGGACTACCTGATTTGACGTAATATTCTACACTCTCCATTGCTTCAATAAGGGCAAGATTCGACACAGTTTTTCTAGCTGCCTTCAGACCATTAATCACATCAATACCGCTGGCAAATAAAGCTCCGAAGGTTTGTGCGTAACGAGCAATTGATATCTTCCGAATCAATGTACCTGCAATTGGAATTCTCAAAAACAAACTATCCATTTGATACGCTATATCATCAGAGAGCCTTCTCATAAGTACTAAGGTGAATACAATAAGCAGCGGGATTACAAGAACGATAATAGCGCCATATATTGGTATACCTAATAAGTAGAATTGAGGTTCTACAAAAAAGTTAGATGTCTGAATTAAGGCCACGGAGTACCATGGCAACTCAATATTAAGATATTTTAAAAACCCTACAATCTGCGGCACTACTACACTCATCATGAATACAATAGTAAACAGCACAACTGCGGTTACGATCATAGGATATCGTGTAGCTTTCTTAATTTTCGATTGCATAGAATCAAGCCATTTAAGATAATTTTCAAGCTGTTTGTATGAAGATGTAAGGTCCCCCGTATCCTCACCTGCCTTGATAATAGATATAAAAAGAGGTTTGAAAACTTTAGGGTGTTTGTCAAAGGCTTCCGATAATGAGGCTCCATCTCGCACATCTCTATAAATCTCGCTCATCATATCGCGCATCATATCATTTTCGGCACCATCACGGATATCTCCGAGCGCGTCAAGCAAAGGCACGCCAGCGCTTTGCATTTGTTCCATATGTACAAAAAACTGAATTAAATCCCTAAGCTTAACTTTTTTAAGATTGATACTGGGAAGAAAGCTTTTTTGTTTTGTGAGAGATGAACACTGAATGAGTTCAAGTCCTGCGCTATGAAGCTGATTGTGCAAATCCACTTCATTAAGCGCCGTGAGCGTACCTCTGACCGGGCGGCCCTTTATATTAATCGCTCTGTACTTATAGCGTTCTATGACTTTAACTCCAACTTACAAAGATACGAAATGACTGAGCAGCCTATTTGGTTAAATCGACAACACGACTTATAGCCTCAAAGCTTGTTAGGCCTTCAAGTATCTTTAGAATGCCATCGTCTTTCATACTTTTGAAGCCTTTTTTAAGAGCAGCCTCTCTTAATTCAGCTTTTGATTCATTTCTGGCAATGATTTCATCGAGTTCAGAATCAAATAATAATATTTCAACAATCGCCACACGACCCTTATAGCCTTTACCCATGCAGTCATCACACCCTTTTTCAGAATGTGTATAAATAGGAGGTAAATTTGAACGCCCTACATTAAGAAGTTCTACTTCCGCATCAGTTGGTGTGTATTCGACTTTACAGCTTCCGCATAACCTTCTTGCAAGACGCTGTGCAAAAACCGCAATAATTGCACCTGCCAACATACCGGGCTTCATTCCCAAATCCAGAAGTCTTGGAATTGCGCCGAAGGAGTCATTCGTATGCAAGGATGTAAACACCTGATGTCCTGTCATGGCGGCTTTAAGCGCCATTTCGGCAGTGGTTTTATCCCTGATCTCCCCGATAAAAATAATGTCCGGGTCTTGTCTAAGAAGGGCTTTAATACCATCAGCAAATTCCAAAACACCTTCCCGCACGTGAGTTTGGCGAATCATAGGCAATGAATATTCAACCGGATCTTCCAGTGTCTGAATATTAACCTGTACGTCATTTACTTCATTAAGCATGGAATAAAGTGTTGTGGTCTTACCTGATCCGGTTGGTCCGGTTACAATAATAATACCTTCAGGGCGGTTATTTGCTCTTTCTATTTTTTCCTTATTTTCATCACTAAAGCCCAAAGCCGATAAAGGCATAATACTGGCGCTTTTATCCAAAACACGAAGAACAATATTCTCGCCGTTCACAGTTGGTAAGGATGACACACGAAAATCTGCTTCACGCCCCCCTATATTCAGATTAAAGCGACCATCTTGTGGGCTAAGTTTATCGGCAATGTTCATTTCCGACATGATTTTCAGGCGCTGAGAAATTCCGTTCCAGTGCTGTTTGTGAAGGATTTGTGCGGTAAAAAGTACGCCGTCCAAGCGATATCTCAGACGCACAAAGTTTTCTTCCGGCTCAAAGTGAAGGTCTGAGGCACCTATTTTTACAGCCTCAAAGACCAAGGCATTCACAAGACGCACAATTGGATGCGCAAAGGCCTCTTTTTCATTCAGAGCGGTAACATCTTTTTGTTCTTTACCTTCTTCAAGTTCCTGCAAAATATCCTTAATGGAGCTGGCATAACCATATGAGGCATCAATCGCATCAGAAAGCATGGCTGCTGTTGTTACAAGCGGCTTGACCTGCATATCTTTGCTGATGAAACGGCGTAGCGTATCAAGCGCGACAACATCATGCGGATCGGACATAGCTACGAAAATCTTATTACCATCAATAGAGACCGGTAATATCTGATGTTTAACGGCTATATCCTTTTCCAGTAAAGCCAGTGCTTCACTATCTACAATTGTATTTTTGGGATCAAACAGCCCATAACCAGAGCTTTCCGCCAAAAATAGCGTAAGATCACCTTCTTCAATGAATCCAAGCTCGACGAGAATTTCTCCGAGCATCTTGTTTGTGATTTTCTTCTCCTGCAAAGCAACGTTAAGCTGGTCCTCTGTAATCAGGCCCATAGAGACCATCTGATCACCAATACGTTGCTTTCCGGTATTAACAATTTCCTGTGAGTCTAATGACTGTGCTTCCTGCTCCAATTCTTTTTCCGGCCCGGAAAGAAACTCATCTTGTTTATTGTCGTCAATTACATTTTCTACTTCATTTTTAGAGTTTTCTGTAACATCTACAGGAATATCTACAGGATCGACATCCTTTTCTTCTTTGCTATTCGCGACGCCATTCGTGAAAATTGAAGGTTTTGTCTCATTTGATGTTCCTGTTGCCTGCAATTCTTCTTCGCCATCTATTTCTACAGTGAAATCAACAACTTCATCCTTCTGGAACACCTGAGGTATTTCAGTTTTTTCTGCTGTTTCGGAGAGCATTTCTTCAGTTTCTTTAGAAATATTTAGTTCTATATCTTCCATGTCAAATTTTTTCCGACGCCTATATCCAGCTATTTATCAAACAAAAATGAAACGCAGTACGTTAGGGACACCTATCAATCTACGGTTATTTTTAACATTAAAAGGTTAAAAAAAACCTACGAAGACGAGATAAGATATTGAATTCAGAAAAAGAAAAGAGCGCATGTGCCCTGCGCTCTTTTTAACAAAAAGTATAATTAGCAATCCCTATTCAGCAGCAATTGATGTCACATTATTTTCCTGACGGGGCCAAGATCTGAATGTGAAGATCGATTCATCAATACCGCAAACAGTAGCACATATCCTAGCTGCGACAAGATATGGGTCAGAATTTGCACCGGGACGACGATCTTCAAAATAACCATAGCCTTTTAGAGCAACCTGCTTTGGAATTCTGATCGAACAACCCCGATCAGCTTCACCAACTTTGAACGTATTAATATCACATGTCTCGTGTAACCCTGTTAGTCGATCAGCAAGCCCTGCACCATAAAGCGCAATATGCTCTTTGTGCTTTTTACCCAAAGCTTCAACGGCAGCTTCTATCGCAGCCTTACCTTTGGTTTTATCCCGTGTTGCTTTGGTAGAAACATTCGTGTGCATACCGGCACCATTCCAGTCCCCTTTAACAGGTTTATTATCCAGAGATACGCATATGCCGAATTCTTCTCCGACACGATATAATAGCCACCTTGCAATCAACATCTCATCAGTAACACGAAGCGCCGAAGCAGGCTCTTTTGGATCGCCACGGAATCCAATTTGAAATTCCCACTGGCCGGGCATGACTTCCGCATTGATACCATAAAACATCATTCCTGCGTCAAGACAAAGCTGGGCATGTTCTTCGGCAATTTCACGACCAAAGATTTCTTCTGCACCTACACCGCAATAATATGGCCCTTGAGGGCCAGGGTAACCGTGTTTCGGCCAGCCAAGAGGCGTTCTATCTTTAAAAAGTGTATATTCCTGCTCAAAACCAAACCATGGATCTTGTTCAGAAGCACCGGCATCAAGCACATCGCGCAATTGAGCCCGTGAATTTGATTCATGAGGTGTTCCATCAGGATTATAAACCTCGCAAGCCACTATAAAGTTACCTTCGCCGCGTATTGGGTCTTTAACGAAGTAAACCGGCTTAAGAATACAGTCAGAATCGTGGCCGCAAGCCTGATTAGTAGAAGAGCCGTCAAAGCCCCACTCTGGAAAATCTTCAATTTCAGGATTGGCACCAAGGTCAACGACACGAGCCTTGGATCGGATGCAGCGCGTAGGCACAGCACCATCGAGCCAAATATATTCGGCTAGAGTAAAATTAGGCATTAATTGTCTCCTTGTTCAATTATGTAATTTTTTTAATCACTAGCATAGTCAACAAAAATTTCAAGTTTTATTGCACCGCACACTTATGGAATTGGTGAATATATTTGGCTTTGAAGACGTTATAAGGCTATAAAAATTTCAGGATATCTTTTGCGAAATCACTAAGACTATCATCTCGCGCACCCATGATAACAATCCGGTCTCCCTGCTGCGCTTCCTTTTTTAGAAAAGGCAAAATTTTATCTCTTGTCTCAAACCATAATGCTTTTTTACCTTTGGCACAAAGATCCTCTATGATGTGAGCGGATGTTACCGAGCGATCGACAGTGCCTCCGGCATAATAGACTTCGGGCATCAAGACAATGTCTTCGTCATTTAAATAATGGGAGAATACTTCGATTATTTCCTGTCCCATAAGCCGCAATGGGCCAAAGCCATGGGGCTGAAACATAACAATCAAGCGTCCGTCAAAGGCTTTAAGAGTATTAAGACTGGCTGAAATCTTATCGGGATTATGGGCAAAATCATCTATGACTGATATTCCATTTTTTTCACCCACATATTCAAGACGCCGCTTTATGCCCTCAAAAGCAGCTAGTCCTTGTATAACTTCATTGATTTTCAGTCCATTTGCCAAAGCCGCAGCCGAAGCAGCCAAAGCATTCATAACATTGTGCCTACCCGGAACTTGGAGGCTAACGCTATATTCCTGATTTTTATAATGCAAAGTGAAATCTATACCGTGCAATTTGTATATTAGATTATTTGCATATAAATCTGCGTCTTTATCTCTAATGCTAAACGTTAAAAGCTCAGCCTGCCCGTCATAATTATGAATTATAGACTTAAGGCGATCATCATCTTGATTCAAAACGATAGTTTTCTTGGCTTTTTTGATGAAGTCTAAAAAATATCTCTCAATTTCCTCGATAGATTTATGATCCAGCGCAATATTATTTACAACGGCTATCGTAGGATCATAATGTTCAATCGAGCCATCACTCTCATCCAGTTCTGCAATAAATAAATCAGAATTTCCAACCTTAATATCCTGATACGGACTTGGAAAATTTCTGACCTTCCCTCCATTCACAACAGTAGGGTTTTTCCCTGTAACATCAAAAATAGTGCCAATCATGCCCGTAACAGTTGACTTTCCACTTGTACCGGCAATCCCGACCGAGGTTTCAGCACTATTAAAAAACTCTGCCAGTAATTTTCCACGCTTGATGATTGGCACACCTTGTTCTTTAGCAACCTTAACGTCAGGAATTGAATCTTCTATGGCTGTTGAAACCACAAGATAATCAGCATTAACTACGCCGCTACCATCTTGAGGGTAAATCTTAACCCCAAGGTCCGATAATTTCTGGAATTTTTCGGGTGAAGATCCCTGATCATAGGAACGGTCCGAACCACGGACTTCGTGCCCGCACTGGCGAAGATAAACAGAAAGCGGCATCATACCGCTTCCGCCAATTCCACAAAAAAAGTATTTATTATGATTTGTCAAAACAAGCCTATGACGTTTTATTCATCGAATAAAGGAGTTGGACCTGACACAGCCTCACCAGCCTCAACGGATGGTACGATAGCCGTTTCACCGGCATCCGGTGATATTTCTTGAACTGTATCTCCATTTCCTTCGTCACCCAAGCGCTCAAGAATTGACATCAGACTACCCTTTTCTTCCGTTGGAGGTGCTGCAGACATAACGCCTTCGTTATATTCCGGCTCTTGTATTACCTCAGCGTCAGCCTCTCCGCGCTTTTTAATTTTATAGGGTTGTATATGTTTATCCTTATTCAAATGCGGATAACCCGGAGAGAATTCTTCAAGATCATAGGCTTCAGGCTGCTTTATATCCGGACTATTATGCTTGGGTAACGTATTTTCTACGATCGGCTCTTTTGAAAAATCAACGGCAATGACATCTGGATAATAATGCAAGGATTTTGAGGCATAATCCCATGCCATACCAGCCGGCGTGCCCCATATGGCTTTGCTTTCAAACTTTGCCGGAACGCTCATCTTAAGCCGTCTGTTTCCCGGCGCTATACAATCGAGAACCATGTCATTTTCTGACTTCATGATATTCATTTTTTGCGGGGGATGAATCTGATAACGGATTTTATCAACCCAAACCTCACAGCGAGCATTTTCAGCCCCAGGTGTAATGATTTCAACCATCTGATTGGATTGTTCTACGGCATAACCGCAAGATGCGAGTGCTAAAATTGAACAGAAAGATAAAGTTGTTAAAAATTTTTGATGAAAAGTCATTTTTGAAACCTTGAATTACTTAAGTTACTCGTCGAGCAGCACGCATAACTTTATCTGAAAATATGTGCCATGACAATATGATAGGCCGGGAGCTCACATTTAAATCACAAGCAAGCAAAAAAACGCTGTAATCAAACTTTAATGTCCAGTGCCTCGTTCTTTAGATTTACTTTTACTGTCGTGCCCTCAGATACATCACCTTTCAGGATCAACTCAGCCAATTTATTCTGGAGTTCTGTTTGAATCACACGTTTAAGCGGTCTTGCCCCGTAAACCGGATCGTAGCCCTTATCCCCAAGCCAGCTTATTGCCTTCTTATCAATTTCAAGAGTGATATGCTGGTTTTTAAGAAGATTGCGGAGATATCCAAGCTGGATATCAACGATGCCACTAATGTGCTGTCTGCTTAAACGTGAAAAGAGCAATATCTCGTCAAGGCGATTGAGGAATTCAGGTCTAAAAGCCGCTCGTACCATGTTCATTACATCGTCTCTTACCTCATCGACACTTTCGCCCTCTTTCTGGTTCACAAGAAATTCGCTTCCCAGATTCGATGTCAGGATCAAAACAGTGTTACTAAAATCAACAGTGCGTCCCTGCCCGTCTGTCAAGCGGCCATCATCAAGAACTTGCAGCAGAACATTAAAAACATCAGGATGAGCTTTTTCAACTTCATCAAATAATACGACCTGATAAGGTCTGCGGCGTACAGCCTCGGTTAAGGCTCCTCCTTCCTCATATCCAACATAGCCTGGCGGAGCGCCGATCATCCGTGAGACGGCATGTTTTTCCATATATTCAGACATATCAAGACGAATAAGGGCGCTATCATCATCAAATAAAAATTCTGCCAGAGCCTTGGTCAGTTCAGTTTTTCCAACCCCTGTAGGGCCAAGGAACAAGAAAGAGCCAATAGGTCGCCTTGGGTCCTGAAGGCCGGACCTTGAACGGCGAATAGCATTGGAAACAGCTGTCACCGCTTCGTCCTGTCCCACTACGCGCTTTTTAATGCTGCCCTCCATATGAAGGAGTTTTTCACGCTCGCCTTCCAGCATTTTATCAACCGGAATGCCCGTCCACTTGCTTACGATATAGGCAATATCATCGGCGCTGACCTCTTCGTTGATAATATTTTGCGCCTGAGTTTCAGAAACATCTTCCTGCTTTTTCTCAAGCTCAGGAATGGTAGCATATTTCAATTCGCTGGCTCTGGCCCAGTTACCATCACGCTCGGCCTGCTCCAGCTCTATTCGTGCCTTGTCCAGACTTTCCGTGATGCGTTGTCCGGCGCTGAGCTTTTCTTTTTCGGCTTTCCATTGAGATGTTAAGTCTGCCGATTTCGATTCCGCTTCGGAAAGTTCTTTCTCTAGCTTCTCAAGGCGCTCTTTTGAGGCTTTGTCACTTTCCTTTTTAAGGGCTTCCTTTTCGATCTTAAGCTGTACAATCCGGCGATCCAGTTCATCAATTTCTTCGGGCTTACTATCGACCTGCATGCGAAGGCGCGAGGCAGCCTCATCAATCAAATCAATGGCTTTATCCGGTAAAAAGCGATCCGTAATATAACGGTTTGATAATGTGGTCGCAGACACAATTGCCGTATCAGTGATACGCACACCATGATGAAGCTCGTATTTTTCCTTCAGGCCGCGCAAAATAGAAATCGTATCTTCGACTGTTGGCTCCTCAACAAAAACAGGTTGAAAGCGTCTGGCAAGCGCCGCATCTTTTTCGATATGCTTACGATATTCATCAAGCGTCGTCGCACCGACCATGTGTAACTCGCCGCGTGCCAGAGCCGGTTTTAACATGTTAGAGGCATCCATCGCTCCATCGGCTTTCCCTGCTCCAACCAATGTATGCAACTCATCTAGAAATAAAATGATTTCTCCGGCAGCATTTGAAATTTCATCAATAACGGCTTTTAAACGCTCTTCAAACTCTCCACGGAACTTTGCGCCAGCCAAAAGCGCCCCTAAATCCAAGGACATCAATTTCTTGTCCCGTAAAGACTCAGGGACATCCCGTTTAACGATCCTTTGGGCCAGTCCTTCGATAATAGCTGTCTTACCGACCCCCGGATCACCAATCAGCACAGGGTTGTTTTTGGTCCTGCGTGACAAGACCTGAATGGTGCGGCGAATTTCCTCTTCCCGTCCAATGATAGGATCAAGCTTACCATCTCTTGCGGCTTCGGTAAGATCACGCGCATATTTCGAAAGCGCGTCGAACTGATCTTCCGAGGTTGCAGAATCTGCTGTCTTGCCTTTGCGGGCTTCATTGATCGCCTGATTAAGAACCGTATCATTAAGGCCTGAATCTTCTAAAATTCCTGAAATATCTGCGCGTTTAGCCAGAACCATAGATTGGAGAACACGCTCCGCAGTCACATAACTATCGCCTGCCTTAGAAGCAATTTCTTCGGCATTAGCCATGATTTTTGCCAGATCGGAAGATATGCGCAACTGACCGGCACCGGATCCTTCAACAGAAGGAAATTTGGCAATCGCCTTATCACAGGCCGAAAGGACATCTCCGGCATTCACATCAGCAGCTTGCAAAATTTTACGGACATGTGCATCACGATCATCCAGCATAACTTTTAAAAGATGCTCAGGCTCAAGTGATTGGTGGTTATGCCGCAGAGCCAGACTTTGTGCCTGCTGCAAGAACCCCTTTGTTTTTTCCGTGTATTTATCAAAATTCATAACGTGACCCTTGATACTTTTAGGAGGATTATTATTTGATTATTTAGCACGACATAGCGCTGAATTAAAATGATATAAATCAAAAAAGCGCTCTTCTTACAAGAACGCTTCCTTTAGAAACAGTATCCATAGGATAGCCACTATTCAGCTGTTTCCATTTCTTGTGTGTCCACCGTAACACTGTCACCGAGAATACTGGCAGGCAAACTGAGATCTTCCTTTACAGGGATTTCTTTATTTTCATCATCTGCCCTAGCTTTGTTGGCATTTCCAATCGTCTCACCGGTTATTCTGCCTGTTACTTTTTCAAGATCAAACGTTCCATTTGCCTCATTGATAATGCGAATATAATGCTCGGCATGCTGATAGTAGCTTTCAGCCAGAATACTGTCTCCGGCAGAAATGCAGTCTTTTGCCAAAGATAAATACTTTTCGGCAACCTGATGCGCTGTACCACGAATACGGACATCCGGACCATTACTGTCGTAAACCTGCGTACGTTGCTGGTTACTACGACGACCTCCGTTGCCACTATTGCTGTTCCGGCTTCTTTGTCTTCTATTTGATGTTCCGTGTCTCATGTTTCCAAACTTCACCAGTATTAAAAAAGTTATACAAATACCTGATTCAATATATAAAATTTAGGTACAAAAAACCACTCTGCGCAAAGTGTTATGCACAGTTAAATTATATATCTATATTCAGGTAATCCGGCTAAATCCTCTATAAATCCGCTAATCTCTCCGAATGATCTTAAGGTACTTGCAACACCCTTTCAGGCGCAACCCGTAAGATAAAAAAAAAATCATTTATCCCCACAGGAGATTTCCACAACCCGCGGCTGGCCTGCGATATCATGGTGAACGCATCGTTGTGTAAATCCATAAAATTCCGCGAGTCGCATCACATCCTCACTCTGGTTAAATGCGATCTCAAATAGCCCAAATTTTTCCGGTTTAAGTATATTTTTTAGATGTGAAAAAATTTCTTTATATGGATCTAATCCGTCTTCGCCACCTTCAAGTGCTAGAATCGGGTCATGATTCTTCACCTCAACAGGAAGATTCTCTAGCTCTTGATTCGAGATATAAGGAGGATTTGAGACAACAAGATCAAATTTTCGAGCAAAATTCGTCTTCCATCCCCCTTCGATAAATTCGATTCTGTCTTCAAGACCATGTGAAATTGCATTTTTTCTGGCTATGGCCAAAGCTGCAGGAGATATATCTAGCGCGACACCTCTGGCATGAGGAAACTCTTTTAATAAAGCAATCAGAATACACCCCGTTCCTGACCCCATATCCAGGATTGTCTCGGGTGGATTATCTTTATAAAGCTCCAATGCGCGTTCAATTATAGTTTCTGTATCTGCTCTGGGGTCAAGAGTGTCCCGTGTTACCTCAAAATCCAAGCCCCAGAATGACCTTATGCCGTAAATTCTGGAAACAGGTTTACCGTGAAGGCGCTCCTGTAAATCCTTTTGAATAAGATCAAGCGTGTCTTTATCAATCTCCCGATCAGGATGAGCAATAATATCCGCCCAATCGAAGCCTGTTCTTTGCACAAGGATAATTCGGGATTCTTGCCGGGCTACTTCTGTACTGACAATTTCCAGCTTTTTTGACAGGGCATCATACAATGCCTTTAACCGGTTAGGCAGCACCTTAATTCTCCAGAGATGCCAGTGAAGACGCTTGATCCTCGGCAATCAAAGAATCAATAACCTCATCGAGACATTCGCCACTTACGACATCTTCCAATTTATAAAGTGTCAAATTGATACGATGATCTGTCAAACGTCCTTGCGGATAATTATAGGTGCGGATTCGTTCGGAGCGATCTCCGGACCCGACCTGAGATTTTCGATCTTTAGCACGCTCATCCGCCAGTTGTTGACGTTGCAGATCATAAAGACGAGTTCTTAGAACTTTCATTGCCTTATCTCTATTTTTGTGTTGCGAGCGCTCTTCCTGCATTTCAACCACCACGCCGCTTGGAATATGTGTAATGCGCACGGCACTATCGGTTGTATTAACGTGCTGGCCGCCTGCACCTTGAGATCGATACGTATCGATCCGCAAGTCTTCCGTGTTGATTTTAACGTCAACTTCCTGTGCCTCCGGTAAAACTGCAACAGTTGCCGCCGAAGTATGCACGCGCCCCTGCGTCTCTGTTTTGGGGACACGCTGTACGCGATGGACACCGGATTCAAATTTTAATTTTTCAAACACATTATTCCCTGTGACTTGTGCGACGATTTCTTTATAACCACCAATATCATTTTCCCGTGCTTCGAGAACTTCGACCCGCCACCCCATCTTGGCCGCGTAGCCTTTATACATGACGAAAAGATCACTTGCGAAAAGTGCGGCCTCATCGCCGCCAGTTCCTGCCCGAATTTCAAGAATAACATTTTTGGAATCAGCTTCATCTTTGGGAATAAGAGCCAATTTTATTTTTTGCTCAAGTTCGGGGATACGCTTATCAAGCGCCAATAAATCGTCTTTTGCCATATCTTTCATTTCAGGATCGGAAAGAAGCTCCTGCAAATCCTCTTTTTCCTTCATGGCCACTCCAAGCTCATCAATAGCTTCCACCACAGGACTAAGATCGGCATATTCCACAGATAGCTTTGTAAACTCATCTCCACTCAAATTTCCAGCAGACATAAGCGCGGCTAATTCTTCGTGGCGCTTTTTAATCGTTGAAAGCTTTTCATGCATGGACATAATTCTAACAGCTCTTTGTTTAATTCTTTATTTAAACATATCCTAAGGCCAAGTACATACGCCAAGTTGACCGCGGATAAAAGTAAATAATGGGTAGGACTGATAAATAGCGCATTAAAGGCGTTCCGGCTAAAAAAATACAAGGCGGCGAAATTTTTGCACCTTGTGATTAATCCTGCTAGGATGCGACAATACTGATGATATTTAAGCAATATTGAACAAAATCGAATTAAAAATGGTATGATAAAGCCATGAAAATAGAAACATTAGAAAATGGTGACCGTAAGTTAGAGTTATCGGAATATGAGCGGGATATTCTAATACAAGTCGTCGAATATTTGCGCGATCATTATGATGAATTAGAGTTTTCTATTCGGAACTTTACACTTGATCAGGTAAACGAAGTTATAGGCCTGCTTGAGAATTTCGATATCGGGAAGCCCAATTATTTTACTGAAAAAAAGATAAAGCTTTTAAAGCGTGTATTTTCTGAAGTAGATCATTTGGTTGGGGCACCACTTATTGAGGAAAAAGAACATTGGGAAGATATTTCGTATAACTTATTCAAAATAATTTTTGATAATTTGGGAAGCGGTAAAAAATATGGGGGACGAATATGAATGCCGATTTGTTAGAACAATTTGTCGACAGTATTACGGAACATGCTGCGCCTAAACATATGCAGGACTTACGTAATGAAGATTCGCGTGGTAATCAACTAAGCCCCTCAAGAGCAAAAGGTGAACCTTTATCGGCATTTGATAAAGAGGACTTTCGTACTCACTTACGAGAGACATTAAACGATCCGCAAACACAATACTTTATTGATGAGTCGAATGGCCGGATTACTTTTTTTAATGAAACCGAAGCAAATAGAAGTCGTATAGTTTTTAATCCCGCACAATTATCTCATGGTGATGGTCATGCAGGAACAATAATGCGTGATCCCGTTAAAAAAGGGGCAGAAAAATTTGCTGAGGCAATAGAAGTAGCCACTGAAAACATGGGGTACGCCCCCGAAATCCGTTCCGTATCCGATGGCGGCTGGATTGAGCATCTGGAAAAATACAAGGCGGCGAAATTTTTGCACCTTGTGATTAATCCTGCTAGGATGCAGAAATTCGTGTGAATGGAGCAGAGATATGGCGTTTGTAAATGATACAATCAATTATGGTGATTTCAAGACAATAGATCATGAGCGCAATATTATATTGCGTAAAATCCCCCATGGCTATCCTGATGCTGATGAGCCATATAGTTTGGAGTGGCATGGCCGGATTATTAAATTCAGATGTGAAGAAGAAGATCTTAAAAAATATCGAACTGAAACGAATTGGAAATTTGACGTAATAAAAAGAGTATCAATGCTAGAAATTCCTGAAGATTTTCCAGAGTCAAAACGTGCAATCTTAGATGTCATAGAAGATGCGCTAATCGCATATGGGGTTGATCGTAGTGAAGAGCGGACAGGGCATGTTGCGGTTGAATTTTCCCCTGCAACTTTGAAGGGGATATAAAATGAAACAGGTTTCCCAACAACATCTTGATGTTCTCCGTCAGTCTCATGGCAATATGCTTGGTATTGTTCAAGCGCTGCAAGCTGTCCCGCAGGGACAATATATTCCATCTCAGGATTTATTGGATGCGGTGCGCTCTTTGCCAACTGATATCTCGTATCCTGATGGATCAATGCCTAATGGTTATATTTTTGGCAGTGCAAAAATTAATGCAGAAGAAAATATTCCCTATCAAAAATATACGCAGTAACTCGTTGAAACCCAAGACAGGTTCGTAACAATTGGGGATACAAGAGGGTCACAGTTGATTGAGCGTACAAATTTTGCAGAGTTACTTGAAAAATCTTTAAATGCAGAAGCTATACCATTAAAGCTGAATCAGGCTCTCCAAGGTTACCCAGATCAAAACGGACAACGTGTACCCGGATTATGGGATGATATATCCCGTGGTTTTGCAGAAAATGCCCGTGGTGATGTTGTCACCGTTACGCCGTATGCCAGATCTGATCGTATCTTTGTTCAAACAGAATTGCCTGCTCTTTTAAATAATCCCAATGTGAACACAATTAACGGGTTACCGCGTCAAATCTATGTTGATAAATTGGATGAAATTGTAAAGGCATTACCGGATGGCGCGCCTATGGGCGATGCTTACGAGCGGTTGAATAAAAATTTTGTGCAGCATACATCTGAATCCTATATGCGTAAATTTTCAGCACTTGAATTCTCGCGTGATATGGGTGGCAAAGATATGCCGCGAGACTTTCTGCGGGCACATGAAAACCTTAAGCCTGTGCTGGATAGCGCTGCGCCGCCAAAAACAAGCATGCTGCAAAGAGGGTTTAATGTTGCTTCCGAATTTATAGACCCTATAAAGCCAGGGTTAAAAACATTTGGCTATGCGGTTGTCGGAGCAGTCCCGATTATTGGAATGTTGCCGAATACTGCGGAAGCCGCGGAACTAAAGGACAAGCTTGCTACGGCGATAGATAATGGTCAGATTTCGCCGCAAGCTGTTGCGGAATATAATATCATTATGGCGGGGCATATCGCTCAGGGCCTTGACCCTACGGTTATTCTTGGCGAGGCCGGTATTCAGCAATCCTTTAATGACTGGGCCGATCGTTATGATGTGCAAGGTGAGCTGCGTGAGTCCTTACAGCCCACTTCTCTGGCGTTGATGCTGAAAGATGGCGGAATATACATTGCAGAGAACATAGAGCGTCTGCCGTCTGCTACGGTTGATGTCGGTCGTTACGCAGGTCAAACAGTTATGGAAGCCGGAGAGCTTAGCCTGAATACAATCAATAAAGCCTATGATTATATGAACGGTAAGACAGATCAGATACAAGAGTTATATGATGCTCTGCCCTCTGTCGATTTACAGGAAGTCACCGCGCGTAATTTAACAGGCGATCATGCTCCGTTAAATGAACGGGAGGATATTCTTCCTCTTCTGGAGGCGAAGGCAAGAGCCGAGTATTTTGAAGATCACATGAGTATCACAGAAGATCCTGACCGTCAGGCTTATTATGGCGAGCGCCTGCAAGATGCCAGAGATGATTTTAATACATCCGCTATGGCGATGGATGAAGGTCAGCTCAATGATGTTAAAGATTATCTGGCAACGTATAATCAATACAGACAAGGGGTTGCCGCCGAGAATGCTCTTGCGGTACAGGCTCAAGGATTCCGCACTAATCCGGAACTGGTTGGTTCGCAGTCAGGGCCTGCACAAAATCGTCTGGCTATGTAAGACATGATTACTATTCCCACTAACCCATTGATTTTAGTGGTCGGAGCGGAGGGATTCGAACCCCCGACCCTCTGTTCCCAAAACAGATGCGCTACCAGGCTGCGCTACGCTCCGACAATAGCTCTTTACGGGCTGAGACGTGTTTTACACGAAGAGATATCCTGCGGCAAGATATAATTAAAATTATTCTGATTCAAAGATCATCCTTTGAATTTCCTCAAAAGACGCGTTTTTGAGCATATCACCTTCCTGAACTCCAAATCTCTTGGCTTCACCCCCTCCTATCTCAAGAACAGCAAGAGCTTCTCCTTTTGATTTTATAGGAGATAAATCACCGGGAATAGCATTTGAGTGAATATTTAAAATTTTTCCGTTTCGGTCAATAAAAATTATATCCAGCGGCACAAATGTGTTTTTCATCCAGAAACTTTTGACTTCCGCCTCGTTAAACAAAAAAAGCATACCTGTGTTTTGTTGAACTTCTTTCCTGAACATCATGCCAGTCATATGTTCTTTTGGTACTTTGGCTATTTCTACTTCAAGATTAACCTCGCTTCCCACTGCCAATATAATTTTTAAGGGCTCAACTGGAAGGATTTGGGGTTGGTTGTAATCGATGGGCTCTTTTCCCTCAATTGGTGGAGGAATTTTGATGGTCTCTATAGATAAATCTAAGTCCGTTTCTTCATTTTCTTCACTGGGGACAAAAGCAATTTCTGGAGCCTGCATTTCATCTTGTTCTTGAGGTTGCGCTATATTATCCTGCTGCACAGAGGGGTTTGGTAAGCTCAGCATCATTATAATCAGATAAAGTGTGCCCCCTAATATTAAAACCGGTAAAGAATAGTTTTTCAGAAGTTTCATTTTATACTCTCTATTAATTTTTAGGCATCTGCCTGTTTTGTATTTTCAAGAGCCTTAATAAGTGACTCATAAGTAACAAGACCTTTAAACTTTTTTTTCTTGTCGAGGACAACCAATGGCCCACCATATTTTGTGATTTTTGTAACACCCTCCCAAATTGGTGCATCGGATTCCACATAATTGTATTTTCTTTCCATTCCTTCGGTAATGCTTAGGGGTAACAATTTTATCATTCTCTTGGAAACACCAGGAGCGGCCTCAATTTTTACATCAAGTTGCACCCCGTCACTCATCGCAAAAGATACCGGAATGATATTAGACAGCAGAGATTTTGAAGAGAAAATTCCAATAACTTGCTCTGTTTCATCCATCACTACTAAAGCAGCAAGATTTTTCTTTCTTATAAGCGTCAAGGCCTCCTCTATGGTCGTTTGTGGGGAAGCTACGGCTGAGTTTTCATCGATGGCAACATGACATGGCATAGTGTTAATCTCCTGATCAAAAAAGTATTAACTATACATGTCTTATTTTCCAGTATAACCTTTTGGCGATGATGCATCATACACAATTAATATGGCTATGAAGAAGTACTCCGTCAAAATTGCCAATCATCCAAGCAGTATTTCGCTGGAAGAAGAATTCTGGATAGTTCTGAAGAACATAGCACAAAATCAAAGAAAATCGCTCAACGCACTTGTTACAGAAATTGATAAAAAGAAAGAAACAGACAATCTTTCAAGCGCTATTCGAGTTTATATTCTTAAGCATATGCAAGAATAAATCTAGCGCAAGAGACCTTCCAAAACGCCCTTAATTAAATCCTCGGGATCATCGCTACGATTACCGGAAGCTGGTTCCTGTTCTTGAACTTCTTGTCCGTTCTGGGGTGAAGGCGGCGGATTGTTACTAGAATTTCCGCCTATGACATCAGTTAAAACCTTATTGATTTTCCGGTCCATTTTACGCTTGAGATAATCCTGCAATAGCCCTTGTCCGAAGGTCTGAGAAGGATTGTCAAGCGATCCTGAGAAACTGATTTCAAAGGGCGGAATTTCTTTTTCCCCTTCTATCTCAGTTTTGGCCGTTATTTTGTGCTTTGTGTTCAAAGTCCATTGAGGAAGATTGACCTTTCCAGCCGTCTGCAAATAGGCTTGCTGGCCATCCAGATCAAGCTTATCGATATTAACGACACCTTCCAGTATTGTAAACTTGCCGTCAAGTGTATCAAAAGATGTGCTACCGCCGGAAGACGCTCCCTTCCAAATCCCAAGAACACTATCGCCGGCCTTTCCTTCATCTGATAAAGCTCTGGCAAAGCGTTTAATATCAAGATTATGAACTGTTATTTCTTTACCATCCAAAGACGCATTTCCAGCAAGATCATAAATCATAGCCGCCTGATTAAGACCTGATGTCTTGATGTCAAAGCTTGTACTCACAGAGCCTTCAGCATTTACAAAATTGCGTCCTATCAGAGTATGAATCATGGGTCTTAAAGAAATAGTGTCAAACTGTCCTTCTGCCGTTATATGAAGAGGTTGTCTTTTTTCATCCGGCAAAGTTTTTACGGTTGCACTCAAAGACATAGAGCCATCAAATATTTGACCCTTAAAGTCTCTGATGTCCAATGTTCCATCATGAAGCGCAAGAGAAAAGCTCGGCTGTGTAATGACCATTAAATCCTTGTGAATTTTCTGAGCAGAAAATGTAATATCCGCATCCACAGCTCCAAATCCTGATGTATCTATGGGCTCTTTTGACCAACGATCAGAACTAGAGCTCTGTGTAGATGATTTACCTGATACTGGTTTAGGAACTAGTTTTATCAGGCCGGCTTTGAAATCACCCTTAACATAGGGCCGTTTTTCTTTCATCTGAACAAGGAGTTGCCCCGATAGAGGTATTGATGAAATTGAAGCCTTAATATTTTCGAATTTATAGTCCTCATTATTCATTGATACATCTGTATAGAAATCCAATGGCTTGCTAAGGTCATACCCCATATCGGCAAAACCAAGCGCGTCTGTCAGGAATCTTTGTGTATTAGCGTGTTTAACCTGAAGGGAAAGACCGGAAACCGACATTTGCGCAAATGGATCGGAAATTTTGCCTTTAATATAGATCTCGGTGCCTTTTGATTTGATATTGGATGTAAGATCAAGGCCATCAATACTACCTTTAATGTCTGAATTGATTGTTGCCTTGTCCAAAAAATCAGCTTGTGTATTCTGATCCAACTTGAGGGCTGTTTTAAAATCTTTTATATTCTCAATTTTTACCGATGTATTTAAATCCAGACCAGCAATATTTTTGATGTTCCCAATCGATCCCTTTGCTGTTGTATATGTCCCCAATAATCCATAAGCAGCAAATTCCTTGATACTAAGAGAATTATCATTCAGGGATAAGTCCAAGACCAAGTTACTTAAATTAAATTCACCATATTTCAGCTTTTTAGAATTAAACGACATACCCAGATCAAAAGGCAGTTGCAGTGATGCAGCAGCACTCTTCAAGCTCTGTTTAGATGATTGCTGTTCTTGGCTGCTCCCACTTGCAGCCAGCTTATCCAGATTAAGGTTATCACTCGCAACATTGAGATCTAACTTGGCTTTACCATTTTGAGAAGTACTATAATCACCCGAGATATTAATCTTGGATTGGTCCAGAGAAAGAGATGAGTCTTTGAAAGATATTTTTTGTGTATCTCCTGTTGCAGCAAGATCAAATGCCAGTGTTTCAAAAGGAAATGAAGGCCCCAACAAGGCCTTGCCATCTACAGGCGCTTCGGATTTCACATTCGCCAAAAACTTACCGCCTTCAAACACATAGTTTACGTCACCTGAGATTGAGATATTTCCTTCAGATTGCACCTCCATATCTGTTATTTTGATAGACTCTTTATCTGCGGTTAAGAGCCCCTGCCCTTTCAACGCTTTGCTAATAAACTGCGATTTGGCCTTAGCCTCAAAACCTAGCTGCCCCTGAATCATTATATCTTGCGCGAAATTCACAGCTCCGGCATAGCTTAAAGTAATATCATCCGGCGATACCGTAATTTTTGATTTTAAGGAAACAACTTTTTCTTTTAAATCAAGGCTGCCTGCCTCTAAATCAAGGTTGATGGCTTTTCCCTCATAAAACATGTGACCGCTAAGTGTATATGGACCAGTTAAAGTCTTTGCAGAAAGTTCAAAATTAATGTTTTGAAGCTTTTGCTCCATACCACTTTTATGATCAAAATACGTAACAGCGGCATCTTTAACAGTTACATTTTGGAATGATATTTCCGGCATCGCAGGAGACGAAGAGGCTTCTTTTTCCTCTTCCTCCGGTGAGATCAGGGCGTTTATTTCCTCGGTCATAAAAACCGGAGTGCCGTCCTCACCAATTTCGATATTTATAACCGGCTCAATTAGGGAAATAGACTGAACATCTATTTTGCCGCTAAGCAAAGGAAGTAACGAGACATTCACGTCAAAACGCTTAAGTGTTGCAATATTCTGATTTTTAGCCCCTTTAGGTCCGACAAGGGCAACATCATGAACCATTAATTTCGGGACAGGAATAATGGCAAAACCGATATCTCCATTTAAAGCAATATCCAGTCCTGTGCTTTCCTTAATTTTGGCAGTAGCTTGTCCCTTATACTGGTTCCAATCTATAAAGCTTGGCGCAATCAAGGCACCTCCCACCAGAAGGATAACAAGAAAAACTATGAAATAAATAAAACGCTTCACCATAAAAATCCTCATGTAAAATATAGGAGCCTCAATATATAAGTCCTACAGCAAAAACATTCAATAAAGGAAAGAAATCAGTTTTTAAGGCCCTGCGGCGTTAGTGGTCATATTCTTTATTCTATCAACCAACATCTCGACAATAGCCTTTATCGTCGGATCACAGTTTTCAAGCTTATCTTCGAAAGCTGTCCGTGTAATAACAATTAAATTGCAATCACTTAAAGCTTTGACACTGGCTGTTCTACGACTAGTTTCATCTTGAATAAGCGCCATTTCACCGCAAATCTGCCCGGGACCTAAAGTGGCAATTTCGGCTATTTTCCCGTCACTCTTTTTCTTGTACACAAGAACGGAACCGGATTGAACAAGATAAGCACAGAATGCCTGCTCGCCTTCTTCAATTATAACCGTACCCTTGGTATAAAAACGGCGCTCCAAAATAATACGTTTATTTTTATTTTTATTTTTCTCCATAAAAAAAGTCTAATGCAATTGGATAAAACTTACAAATATGATCAATAGTAATGCACAGCAAATTATGCCATGTACTGACCGCCATTAATAGACAAGGTCGCTCCGGTAATAAAAGCAGCCTTATCGGAAGCAAGAAAGGAAACTGCCGCAGCGATTTCCTCCGGCTTACCCATACGGGTGATAGGAATTTGGCGTATGATGGAATCCAGTACTTCCTTATTGATCGCCGAGGTCATATCAGTTTCAATATATCCCGGGCAAACGGCGTTTACTGTAATGCCTTTGGCAGCGCCTTCAAGAGCAAGCGCTTTGGTAAAACCGATCATACCTGCTTTGGCTGCCGAGTAATTTGTTTGGCCAAATTGTCCTTTTTGTCCGTTAATCGAGCTAATATTTATAATACGGCCAAAACCGCGTTCTCTCATACCATTAATCACAATATGACTTGTGTAAAAGCATGACGTTAAATTTGTTTCAATCACGGCATGCCAGTTTTCCGGCTTCATCTTGTGCAAAGTGCTGTCACGTGTAATTCCTGCATTATTGACAAGGATCTCAATAGCCCCTACTTCTTCTTTAATTTTCTCAAAAACGGCTTTGCAATCCTCATAATTAGATACGTCCGCCTTATAAGCATGGCATTTGGTGTCGGCTCTGAATTTTTCAGCGGCCTCCTCATTTCCGTGATAAATAGCAACAACCTGAAATCCATCTTCCTTGAGCTGCATCGATATAGCCAAACCTATACCTCTTGTTCCGCCGGTCACTAGAGCAACTTTACTCATTTAATACTCTCCTAATTATAATAAATTTACCGCTCGACACATAAAGCAATTCCCATGCCACCACCAATGCACAATGTCGCAAGCCCCTTTTTTGAATCCCTGCGCAGCATTTCATGAAGTAATGTCACGAGGATACGTGCACCCGAAGCCCCTATAGGATGTCCTAGAGCTATGGCTCCTCCATTTACATTGGTTTTCTCCGGATTAAAGCCTGCATTCTTTAAAACATAAAGAGCCTGCGCAGCAAAAGCCTCATTAGACTCTACTAAGTCAAGATCACTAACGGACCATCCGGCTTTGTCCAAAGCTTTGGCACTGGCCGGAACAGGACCCGTCCCCATAATAGAAGGATCAACACCGCATGTTGCCCATGATTTAATTGTTGCCATCGGCTTAAGCCCTCTCTTTTTGGCTTCACCGGCACTCATTAATAACAAACATGCAGCACCGTCATTAATCCCTGAAGCATTTCCCGCTGTTACAGTGCCATCCTTCTTGAAGGCTGGCCTAAGCTTTCCTAAACTTTCAGCCGTTGTACCTGCTCTTGGAAATTCATCCTTATCAAAGATGACTGTTTCCTTACGGGTTTGAACTTCAACAGGAACAATCTCGTCCTTAAATTTACCATCCTTAATGGCTTGCTCTGCTCGGTTTTGAGATTGTGCTGCAAAAGCATCCTGTTCCTCTTTTGAAAAGCCATTTTGCTCGGCTATATTTTCTGCTGTGATGCCCATATGATAATCATTGAAGCAATCCCAAAGTCCATCAAGGATCATGCTGTCTTTCATCTCGGCATTACCGAATTTAACGGGCTTGCGTAAATTCATGATATGCGGTGATAAGGACATGTTCTCCTGCCCGCCGGCAATTACGATATTGCTGTCACCTGATAAAATAGCTTGCATACCCAAAGCGACAGAACGAAGGCCCGAACCGCAAACCTGATTAATAGTCAGGGCCGTACTACTTTCCGGTAATCCTGCCTGAATAAGAGTCTGCCGCGCAGGATTTTGTCCACAACCTGCCGTAAGAACTTGCCCTAGAATAACATCGTCAATATCACCCGCAGAAATCTTTGTTTCCTCAAGAATATTTTTTATAACAGTTGCGCCCAGTGTTGCAGCAGATACGCCAGACAAGCCTCCATCAAGATTTCCAATTGCCGTTCTTTTTGCAGCAACAATTACAACAGACTCACTCATCGTATTTTCCTTTCAGAAATAGCTTGATTAAGAAGCTCAATTTAAATTCTCAGGGCCACACTATAGCGGCGCAAGAATTTTTCAAGATTTTTGTGCATAAAACTTATATAATATTTATTCTTTTACCCACTCAAGCAATGGTTCCCAAATAGAAGCAACAGCATTCTGTCCTGCAATATAACTTATATGCCCGCAGCTTTCTTTTAAAACGGTTACATTGGCATTACCGAGTTGTTTTTCTAAAGCCTCCGTACACTCATATGGCGTAATCTTGTCTTTATCAGATGCAATAATCAATACGTCGTTTTTATAAGATGAAGGATCTATGACGCAGTCCTTTATTATCCATTTATTTTGTGCCGTAACGTTACCCGAGAACCATTCTTTGATGCAGTATTGCGCGATATGTTTTGGAATATCACAACCACTATTAAGCCAGTCTTCTACGTCAATAAATAATCTGGCCTGCTCGCTCCTCGGGTCCATTTTATCGAAGTCCATAAACTTGGAGCCTGCTTTTGACATATCCAGCATGGCAAAAAGAAACTCAACCCATAAAGATGGCAAATAGCCATTCCGCTGAATTGTCTCCAGTGCAAAAGGCGACCATAATCGCAGGCTTTTAAAAAAACCGGATTTCTCAGAATGAAAATCCCAAGGTACGGCAAGAAAAATAATTTTGCCAATATTAACCGCGGTAAAGCTAAGCCCGCCAAGCAATAATGTGCCGCCCATACAATATCCAAGTATATCCAGACTGTTTTGTGCTCTATCAGATGCAGCATGTATCATATGCGGCAATATTTCGGCCACTAATGTTTCCATAGTAACATCCGGATTGGTTTTGCTAATATCCCCCCAATCAAGAATAAAGACTTCGATATCGTTTTGTTGCAACCAAAGCGCAAAGGATCGATCTTTATTCAAGTTGAAAATATTTGCATTATTGATAAGGGAAGGAATAAGCAAAAGACTGCGTTTATACTGCACATTTTCTTTATCTTCCTCATCAGGAGTAAGCAAATGAATACCTTTATATTCATATTGACTGCTCAAGGACGGCCTGTCTGCACTATAAGTACTGTTCTGATATTTTTGTATCCCTCGTATAATATTTATACGGTCTTCATTGCTGTAGGGTATAAAGTTATCTTGTGCAAAATCACCATAGGATGCTGCGTTCGCTTGCAGTAATCCTGTGTGAATACATAAAGGTCTGGGGCCACTACGTTTTTTTTGTGTATTTGTCATGCAAAATACCAAGATATATCTTGAAATAATATTTTATTTTGCGCCGCATTCATGATTCGCTTTTATTTCTAAAAAAATTGTGCATAATAGACTTATCTATAAAATATAAAATTTATGACAAAGGTGCAACATGTCTAAGACAAGAAATGGCAAAGACGAACCAACTATTATAAAAAAATACGCAAATAGACGTCTCTACGACACAGGACGCAGCAGTTATGTAACTCTTGACGATTTGTGTGAAATGACTAAAGAGGGCTATAATTTTAAGGTCATCGATGCCAAGAGTGGAGACGATATCACGCGCAGCGTACTTACTCAAATTATTGCTGATCAGGAATCCAAGGATGAAAATCTTTTGCCGACTAATTTCCTGAAAACGTTGATAGGGTTTTACGGCAATAGCGTGCAATCAGTCATGCCAAGATATCTTGAACAAAGCTTGAATACATTTGTGAGCAATCAAGAGAAAATTCAGGAACAAATAAATAAATCTCTCGAAGAAATCAAAAGCATGTCCCCAATGTCGCAAATGGGAAATATGTTTCCCGGGGCATCGCATATAGAGGAGCTATCCCGTCAGAATATGGAGATGTTTGAGAAAGCCATGAAAATGCTTCCGCCTTTTAATATAAATTATGGCTCGGATGACACGCCCCCTAAAAAGTAAATGTGTTTAAGACAGATATAAAATAAAAAGCGCCTTTCATCGGGCGCTTTTTTAATTTCTAATCATTGAAATCTTCACGCGGGAGTGTTTCTTCCAAAGGTGGGTAATTTGTATCAACTTTTGAGATTTTTCCCATATGATCAAAATCACTTGTTCCAACAAACATTTCCTTTTCACCACGAATATACTCTATATCTATGCCCTTAGGGTCTATTTTTAGTAGCTCAAAACTGGAAGGCTGTATTTGTCCGGGTTCGTTGCTTTCAATTTCCTCTATTGAAACAACCTCTTTCTTAAAGAAAATATTATTACTTATATCATCATTCACTAGCTGTGTAGATGCGACAACATCAGTAGATTGTATTTCTTCTTTAAGTTCAGCGTTTTCCTGACTAAGCGCAGCAACAGTTTCCTGAAGTTCTTTGATTTTCTTTTTTGCTCTCTCATCAATCTCGTCATCAATGTTTCTTAGTCTATGAGCTATATATTTTTCATTGAGTTTTTGTTTGTTAACAAGATTTTGTAACACATCAATTTTTTGAGTTGCCTCATCCAAAGATGATCTTAATTCATCATTTTCTTTCTGGAGATCATAGAGATTACTTTTAAGATTAACGACTTCACCACCATCAACCTTGTTTTCAGGCTTTTTATCTACATCCTGACGGATCTCTCTTATAACCTTATGAAGGTTCTGGTTTTCTTGCTCCAGCATCTCAACTCTATTTTTATAGTCACTGCTATAGAAATTGCCGGGTTTTTCAGAATTAACCTTATAGACATCTTCAGGATTAATGATAATAGGCGCCAGATCAGCAGATTGTGCATAAGCCACATTCTTCTCAATGATAGAACCTGCCGCCAGTATAAGGCTTGAGGCATAAGCTATTTTCAATAATCCTTTTCTCATAATGTCAGATATATAATATGAAATATTAATATTACAAGAAAAAATAACTTACCCACATATTTTTATGGAGAAGCAGGCTTTGCGAAGTGAGACAGGGAACTCTCAAGAAACATATTGAGATCACCGTCCAGAACTGCACCGCTATTCGTTGTTTCAGCCTCGGTGCGTAAATCTTTTACCATTTGATAGGGGTGCAGTACATAAGATCTTATTTGGTGCCCCCAGCCAATTTCCGTCTTATCGCCATGCTCTTTGGCCTGCGCTTCCTTACGCTTTTGCAATTCTGCCTCATAAAGCTTTCCTTTAAGCATCTCCATGGCCATATCTTTATTTTGATGTTGTGACCTGCCACTTTGACAAGCCGCCACAATTCCTGTTGGGATATGTGTAATGCGCACGGCACTATCTGTGGTATTGACGTGTTGTCCCCCTGCCCCTTGGGAACGATAAGTATCAATACGCAGATCTTTGGCCTCGATTTCGATATCAATACTGTCATCAATAACAGGCGAAACCGCAACGGATGCAAAGCTGGTATGACGCCGCGAATTTGAGTCATAGGGTGAAATTCGTACCAAACGGTGAACGCCGCCTTCTGTTTTAAGCCAACCATAGGCCTGATGGCCTTCAATTTTGATAGTTGTGGATTTAATACCGGCTTCTTCACCTGCGCTGCGCTCAAGTACAGTGACTTTAAAGCCATTTTGCTCGGCCCAGCGAATATACATACGTAAAACCATTTCGGCCCAGTCTTGTGCCTCAGTGCCTCCTGCCCCTGCATTAACTTGTAAATAGGCGTCATTACTATCCGCTTCGCCGGATAGCAAGCTTTCAATGCGCTTTCTATTAGCGTATTTTTGGAGCTCTACAAGGGCGTTAGAGGCTTCTTCAAGGACATCCGCATCCTCCTCCTCTTCAGCAAGCTCAATAAGGTCAATAGTGTTTTGAAGATCAGACTCAATTTTGCGCACAGCTTCAATGCTGTTTTCTAAAAAAGTTCTTTCCTTCATTATTGTCTGGGCTTTTGATGAATCAGACCAAAGATCGGGGGCCTCACAAAGTGCACTCAACTCTTCAAGGCGTTTGAGAGAAGTTTCCCAGTCAAAGACTCCTCCTCAGCAAATCAACACAATTCTTTATGTCTTCTGCTATGGTTTGTGATTCTGCGTTCATGAAAATACTCTGTACATCTTTGCCTACTCAGGCAGGATAACACTTAATCTTTATACCGAGAAAAATCAAGCAGCCTTATTTTCGATAGGATTGGAACCAGGATCTGTTATCTTTCCTGACAGAATGGACTCTATATAAAAAGCCAGTAATGACTCATCATGATCAAAGCCGGATAAAGAAATCAAATTTCCAGAGCATACAATGTCGCTATCATGGGCGCCCGCTGTCATAATATCCAGATTATAGTCAATTTCAGGGTTATATTTGGAAATATGATAATCACCTAATAGTCCTAGGTGGAAGAGAACTTCATGAGCAAGATTATAAACAATAACGGGTTTGCCAGAATCTAAAAACCCTGAAACAAAGGACTTTACACTTGGATCAAGCCTTAGCTTTTCTGCACTACGTCGTCCTCCGGGTATTACAAGAATATCAAAGTTATAACCGGGGGCATCACCGATATGATAATCAACTGCATACTTCAAGCCCCAATGAGAATCGCTAGGCATATCAAGTTTATTCCATGCTGTAAGTAATTCGGCATCTGAAGAAATAATTCTCGAAGAAATATTCATCTTCGAAAACATGTCCTGCATTTCTATATATTCTCTTTCGCAAAAGCCATTTTCGACCAAAAAAGCAGCCTTGGTATCCTTTTTCATTTGAGTAAACCTTTTGCTGTATGCACTATTTTACGTAAGTTATACTTAGCCCATTTTGTTGTGCGATGCAATATAAATTTATAGGGTCTTCAAATTTCAATAAATTTTCCAAAATGGAAAACTAAACTTTACTTTTTTGTCAATGACATATAAAACTTAGTTGTATAAGTTTGAGGTCATCAAGGGATTCTTTTATGATTCTTGGGCATACGGAGATAATATATTACAGAATGCGTGTCTTTAAGGAGCTGGATATTATGAAACCCATGCGTAATCTTGTCTTAATTGCAGGACTTTTAATTTTAGGTGGCTGTACAATGTTTGACACCTATAGTGAAATCGATGCATTGAATGAAGCTAAGCCTTCAGGAAGTCCTTTCACAAGATCTTTGGCAGAAGAATATAAGGTTTTTGCTAATCGTGAGCTTCAAGATATGCTTGATTATCCGGATGCGCTTCACTTCGCCAGAAAAGGTCTTGCTGCCGCATCGGGTGAGGCCGTAATGCCGGAACCAGTAAGTGACTGGAACCTGAGCGAAAGACACATTAAAGAATTAAGTTCAGCGCGTGGACGCATTATTATTTCTTATGATTTGGGCGCTCGCGAACTTGCCCCTGCTATGTCAGCTAAAGTGCAATCACGTTATGACTGCTGGATAGAGCGTCAGGAAGAAAACTGGGAAGGCGGCACGGTCATTCAGTGTAAAACTGAGTTTTATGACGCCATTAATGAGCTTGAAGCTATGATACAAAAACCAGCCCCTGCTCCTCAAATGCCATCTGCAGAACCTCCTCCAATGGTCCCAGAAGAAGCTATGTATCTGGTATTTTTCAACTGGGATTCAACAGTTTTAAGCTCAGGTGCCAAGAGTGTTCTTGATGCAGTCGCCGCGGAAGTGGATAAAAACACTCCGGCAAAAATTAATGTTCTTGGGCATGCAGATACATCAGGCGATGCAGAATATAATAAGAAACTGGCGTTCAAACGTGCCGTAGCAGTTCGTGACTATCTTGTTTCCAAAGGTGTAAATGCCGAGATCATGGCTGTAGAAAGCCGTGGTGAGACAGACCTTCTGGTTTCGACATCGGATAATGTCCGTGAGCCTGCCAATCGCCGCGTAAATATTACGTTTGAGTAAGATTGGAAAGAAATGACTTTAAGAATTTTAAAAAGCCCGCAATTTAGGGCTTTTTCCTTTTAAGGATTGTATTTAAACCGCTATTACTTTCTGATAAAACACTAAAGTAGATGAAATAACCCCGTCAGGATTATTACCGTGACTTTTCTGGATTTAAGACCTGTTCTTTACATAAATGGTATATTACTTTCGATTTTATCGATTTGTATGTTCTTGCCGCTTTTGGCAGATATCTATTTCGGTCATGATGATTGGCAAGTCTTTTTTACCTGCATCATTATTACTGCCTTTTTCGGAGGCGCTTTAATTTTTGGTAATAGTGGCTATGAATTTAAAGTTAATACAAAACAAGCTCTTATTATTACTAATTCAACATGGATATTTCTTCCGGCCTTTGCATCCCTGCCTTTTTGGCTATCCTCATTGAATATGTCACTAACAGATTCAATTTTTGAAAGTATGTCCGGCATTACAACCACAGGATCAACCGTGATTGTTGGTCTGGATTACGCGCCTGCCGGTATTTTGATTTGGCGTGCAATCCTGCAATGGCTCGGGGGGATTGGAATTATTATTATGGCTATGTCTGTTCTTCCCTTTCTAAAAGTTGGAGGGATGCAGATATTCAAAACAGAACTTTCAGAAGGTGAAAAAGCCCTACCCCGTACTGCAAAACTTGCCAGTAATATCGGCGTTATTTATTTGGCACTGACTGTAATTTGTGCCCTTTGTTATATGCTGGTCGGTTTTGAAATTTTTGATGCGGTTGCCCATGCAATGACAACGATTGCAACTGGTGGATTTTCAACATATGACTCATCTTTTTTTCACTACAAAACTGCTGGCCCCGAAATAGTGGCTATCATATTTATGGTTCTTGGTGGAATACCCTTTGTTCTGTATCTAAAAGCTATCAGAGGAAATCTAAGGCCTTTATTTATCGACTCCCAAGTAAGATGGTTTCTTTCTATTCTATTAGCCTCAATTTTTATCATGTCCTCGTATCTAGTTTTACAGTTTGGGATGGAGGGAAGTGAGGCCGTCCGACGAGCCTCATTTAACGTGGTATCTATTATGACAGGTACCGGATATACAAGCGGGGATTACGGAACATGGGGCGGCCTTTCTGTCAGCTTGTTTTTCTTTCTCATGGTGGTCGGTGGTTGCGCCGGCTCAACATCTTGTGGAATTAAAGTTTTCCGATTTCAGGTTTTATATGCTGTTACTGATGTTCAACTTAAAAAACTTCTCCATCCAAATGGCGTTTTTATTCCGCATTATAATAAAAGGCCTCTACCTGCTGATGTTCCTTTGTCTGTAATGAGCTTTTTCTTTCTTTATGCTTTGACTTTTTCTCTTTTGGCCATTGCATTATCTTATGTCGGCCTAGATTTCATTACAGCAATGTCAGGCGCAGCAACCAGCATTTCCAATGTGGGGCCAGGCTTGGGTCCGATCATAGGGCCAGCCGGGAACTTCCAACCCCTCCCCGATAGCGCTAAATGGATTTTAATCTTTGGAATGCTTTTGGGTAGACTTGAGCTTTTTACACTACTTGTGATGCTCTCTCCTAATTTCTGGAAAACATAGAAATAGGCTTAATTAAGAATATCAAATTTCTCATTGAGTATTTTTTGTGTTTCTTTATCAATGTTGCCGATAAGCCTATCAATAGCCTCCATCTGAAGTTTCTCTCTGTCAACAAGCGATTTATGCTCAGAAATTGCTACTATCTGTGTAGCATTAATTCTTACTTCCTGAAAACGATATGCTCCTGAACCATAAAGCTGGACATCGACTTGTGCCTTAATCGTGTACTCATCATCTCTGTCCACACCTAACAGAGCGCCCATTCTATTATCGGATTGAAGCATACGATGTGTGATAGAGCTATCTACAATACGGACAACCAATTTCCCATTAGAACCGTTAGGCGTATAACGATGACGAAAGTAATCAGTAATACTTTGCGCGGGATCACCTATGAAACCTTCAATTCTGGTTTCACCCTTATCATTAATCACCTCATAAGAAGCCGCATAAACAGGAATAGGAGCAAGGTGATCATACGTCATTTTTGCCAAAGGCTTCCCATCACCAGTGGTACATGCCGTCAGCAGAAAAACAATCAGTAAGAAAAAATAGGGGCTTTTACTTTTTGTCATTTTTTAAAAACTCTTCAGGGTCAAAAATATATTCTGTACTGCAAAATTCACATTTAATAGAAATCTTATCATCTTTTTTTATATATTCGATATCTTCTTCACTCATTGTCCGCAGGATATTTTTGACACGCTCGATATCACATCGGCAATTTTTCTGCACAGTCTTACGCTCGAATACTCTGATGCCTTCCTCATGAAATAGCCTTATCAATAGCTGATCAGATTCCAAATCCTCGGCAAGAAGCTCATCTTGCGTACAACTATCAAGTAAAATCATCGCGCGGCGCCAATCATCTTCCTCCAAATTCCCCTGATGTCCCTTATCTTCCTCCGGCATATTCTGAAGCATAATAGCGCAAGCACGCCACTTATCATCACGCTGGCCAACAGACATCTTTATACCGGTATTGATTTGCTCGGACTGATTAAAATAATGCTGGACACAGTCAATCATCGAGGCTCCACGTAGCTCTACAATTCCCTGATAGCGCTCTTCATTGCCTTTGGGGTCGACAGTAAAAGCGATATATCCCTTACCCAGATATTGAGCCAGATGATTTTTTCCATCCTCTGTAGCTTTAAGAGCCGATATTTGTTCTCGCGAAGCCTGAAATCTATCCTGATCAAAAGTGGCACACGCTCTTATATCACCCTCTGACGTGACATCGGAAACCAGCATCTTGATTGGCCCGTTGCCTTGTGCCTGAAGCGTAAAAATCCCCTCATATTTGAGCATAGATGATAGGCACAGACAAAGCGTCATGGTCTCAGCAACAAGATGTGCAACTGGTTTTGGATATTGATGTGCATTCAGGATATCATCGATGATACTGCCAATCCGGACAACGCGGCCTCTAAGATTAGAGCTTTCCAATCGAAATGTTTGTACGTAATTATCTCTAATCATAAGCATATATCAGGATTTAATTTTATAACCCGTCTTTATCATTTTATACGAAATAAACGCTAATATTGCATTAATCACAGAAAGAATAACAAAGCCTGTCAAAACATGATCTGCTCCCAGCCCTGTAAACCCATAACGAAATCCATCAATCATATAAAAAAATGGATTGAATAACGTCATTTTTTGCCAAAGCTCCGGCATCATATCGATACTATAAAATGTTCCTGAAAGAAAAGTGAGCGGCGTAACAATAAAATTGGTAACAGCGGCTATATGATCAAATCTCTCCGACCATATTCCGCCTATAATGCCTAGTGACCCCAGCATAAGAGAGCCTAAAAATGCAAAGACTAAAACAGCAGAAAGTGAATAAATCTGGATAGGCACAAAAAGTGCTAGTAAACATACGGTAAAAAAGCCAACGATAAGCCCTCTACACACTGCCCCCGCCGCGTAACCACAATAAAGTTCGCTTGCTGAAAGCGGCGGCATAAGCACATCAACGATATTACCCTGTATCTTGGAAATAACCAGAGAGGAAGACGTGTTGGCAAAGGCATTTTGCGCCATTGTCATCATAATCAGGCCCGGTGTAATAAATACCATGTAGGAAATGCCATTGATTTCTTTTGCTAATCCTCCAAATGCAAGCGCAAATACAGCATAAAACATCAAAGTTGTTGCCATAGGTGCTAAAATAGTTTGTGTATAAACAGTAACAAACCGTTCTATTTCCCGTTGGATTAAGGTTATAAGCCCAATTTTATTAAGGCCTTTAATATATTTTTCTGATGGAAATTCAGTCATAGTAAAACCCGTCTTGATCAAAGACACAGAATAAATCAGTATTAGCCTATGACAAGAGTAAAAAAGAAAGTTAACCAAAATAACACCAAAGAACGAAAGAGGAAAATCCCAAAGAAGATAACGCCTGATTATCTCCATAATTCCGGTTTGTATTATCTTCAACGTTATGCAGCCAGTACAAATCATTTCAAAGATGTTATGGCGCGCAAGGCCAAACGCTCATGCATGTATCATCTCGATCAGGATTTTAGCAAATGTTTAAAATTAATAGATGAGCTTGCCGATAAGTTTGCACAAGTCGGTCTACTTGATGACGAATCCTATGCCTACGGACTTGCATCGTCCTATAGACGCCAAGGTCTATCTTTCCGCATGATAGTACAGAAGATGAAAATAAAGGGGTTAGATGACAATCAAATTCAAACAGCCTTACAAAAAGTAGATTGCACGAGTAATATAAGCTCTATCGCAGATCCAGAACTAAGAGCTGCTCTGGCTTTTGCCAGAAAAAAACGTTTGGGGATTTTTTACCAAGGAGATGAACTTAAACGTCCCGAACATCAAAAGGCTTTGGGGCGCTTCGCACGTGCCGGTTTTTCTTATGACATAGCGAATAAAATTCTGGCGATCGAAAGTGAAAGAGACTTGGAATAAGGAAGTTACCTTTCTCTTTCTTTCCAGTTTTTAAGCGCGGCAAAAGGGTTGTTATACATGCCATCGGGCTCATCCCCAATACATTCGTTTTCACTCTTAAACTCGGAATTTTCCGCGCGGGGAAATGGATTAAGCGCCAGAGATAAAAACTGCGTAGCAACCTCGCCCACATCAATTTTGCCGTCAATGATCGGCTCCGGATCTTCGTGTTCTTCCAGAATCGGCTGGTCTTCTAAATCCTTGTGCGTCATCCGCTCGCGCTTGGCTCGGGCAAAAGATACGGCCTGATCCGGATCCGCATACCATGCCTCAAATTCTTCATGAATGTCGCTGATAACTGGCTCAAGAGTTACAATACATTTTTGAGTAATACTTCCGATTAACTTGCCCTGTATGTGAACGACCATACTGCCTTCATTACGCCGAATTGAAAATTCACAGCTTAAATTTTCAATTTCATGCAGATCAAGACGATTACTTAATGCCTTCTTTTCCTGAGCATCAGGCTCAAGCGAAAAATTCAAAGCCTTAGCCGTAATAGATTCCGCTTCTATTTCATGTGACCATTCGGGTTTCATGTTTAGTTCTTCCTATTCAATTCAAACCGTAACAAAAAAATCATCGATATCGATAGGCTTCTCGATATTCTTGATAATATACATCTCCATTTTCTGAACAATAACCTGATCCGGCTCTTTGTCGCAAGAGGCATAAAGGTTTCGTATCAAGACTTCTGCCAGTGTTCCCTTTTTTATTTCGCTCAAGCTATCCTGATCCAGTTTTTCCGGCGCGATTGCTGCCATATAATTATGCATACGTCCATTAAATGCCTTCATCATACGGCGCATATGTTTTGGAATCCCCATGTCACCGACCCCCATCTCTCGCAGGCTTAAATCTAAATCTTTAAATGTGATATCAAAAAGATGCTGGGAGATTTCCTTATAATTCTCGTGATCGTAATATTTGTAAAGAATGATAAATATATTCAAAAGCAGAAAATCAAAGCGACCATCAAAATTATCCGGAACGTTCATCTCCAGATAAAAATAGGGAT
>Ga0224501_10000310_pt1 | contig 42769 bp, 35 predicted proteins | sample SF_Oct11_sed_USG_4_FD_169105 | JGI IMG/M metagenome (GOLD analysis project Ga0224501, IMG submission 169105) | Sediment microbial communities from San Francisco Bay, California, United States - SF_Oct11_sed_USGS_8_1 | ecosystem: Environmental > Aquatic > Marine > Sediment | place: USA... | reverse complement strand
CCCTTATACTTGCTGGTGGCGGTAACCGGAACTACCCAGAAGGGAAGGTACACTAGGCTTTTCTCCAAAATCTTTGAAGACTTGGCTAAGTCTCCAGGTTTTAGGAAACCGGACTTCATCCAGTTGCGCACAAGCCCCTCCGCCTGAGTGGGGTCGTACTCGTTGAGGATCATGGAGTGTTCAAGGGTGAAAGCCTTACCAGTCTCTATGACGCACGTGAAGCCACAGTATCGACAGGTGGCGATGATCTCACCGGGGTTGAACGTGATCGGCGCTCCGCAGTTAGAGCAACGAATCTCCTGAATCACCGACATTTTTGCAGATCCCTCAGTCGTAGTATGTGTCTGTGAGGTTCGACATGAATTTTTCCGTCTAGAAAGAAGAGTTGTGATAAGATTTAATACTATACTTTCTGACAAGTAGAGTATGCTTGCTTGTCAAAACCATGCTATTGGTGGAATAGCTTGATTCCCCTTCGAGACGAAAATCGTTCGTTGTCCACTCCCCACATCACAAGGGTCTTCATAATAATTAACGTGGTCGTCTTTTTCTTTTTCTGGCTTTTAGGCGCTGAGTCCTTCTGGAGTGCCATCCGCGACTACGGAATGGTTCCCGCCGACGTGGTGACGGGGGAGCGACTCTACACGATTTTCACCTCCATGTTCATGCACGGCGACATCCTTCACTTGGGGGGAAACATGCTATTCCTTTACATATTCGGTGACAACATTGAGGACTCTTTTGGACACGGGCGATACTTCGCCTTCTATTTTATCTGCGGAATAGCCGCTAGTGCAATGCATATAATCTCCATAACGACAACTGAGGAAATGCGCCTCTCGGCTGTTGGGGCCTCAGGCGCCATCTCTGGGGTGCTCGGCGCCTACCTTTTATTGTATCCGAGGGCACGTGTTCTCACGCTGGTGGGCTGGGCCTATGTCGCACGCATACCATCCATCTTCTTCATCGGCTTCTGGTTCGTCTACCAGTTGTTGTACGGCTTTTTACCGCAGTCCGGCGGGGTTGCCTACTGGGCGCACATCGGAGGCTTCATAGCGGGAATGGCTATAGCCCTAATCCTGAGGAGAAAGAGGAGGGCGCCTCGCGTTGAAGAACCCGTGTTTTGACAAACAAAGCTTAAATCCGTTTCAGTTCATCAAAATTTTGAGGAGACGAGAGCTTTATGGCTAGGTTGGGGCAACTTAAGGTTTCCATGACAATCGCGATTCTTCTGGTAACAATAATATTTTCTGCCTTCCTGCTGGGCTTGCTGATTCTATTTCGGCTTCCTCTCATAATCTCTATTCCTTTTACGTTGTTTGCAGTCATGATTTACATACTGCTCCAATATTTGATAGGTCCTGCCATGGTTAGGTGGTCAACAAGGCTGCGTTATCTCAAGCCCGGTGAACACCCATGGTTGGAGACAACCGTCAAAGACCTCGCAGAAAAGGGCGGCATATCACCACCCAAATTGGCTATCGTTCCTGACCAAACGCCGAACGCCTTCGTTTTCGGGAGAACCGCTAGAGGCGCAACCCTTGCAGTTCATGAAGGTTTGCTGAAGCAACTAAATCAGGCAGAAATACGAGGGGTGATCGGGCACGAGTTGGGGCACATAAAGCACAAAGATTTCGTAGTTATGACCGTTCTTTCTGCACTACCGCTCATAGCTTATCTGATCGCGCAGCTAACGTTCCGAGCAGCCTTGTACACCGACGGCGGGGGAAAAAAGGAGGAAGGTGCCAGAATCGCTTTCAAGGTTCTGCTAGCCGTGGCTGCTGCAATTTCCTTCATAGTTTACATAGCTACGCTCTTGTGCGTCATGAGGCTAAGCCGCCTGCGAGAACACTTCTCTGACGCCTACTCAGCCTACGTGACAAGGGAGCCCAGCCAGCTTCAAAGCGCCTTAACCAAAATCACCTACGGTTTGTCGCTTTCGCCAAGGCCACCGCATGGTGCCAGAACTCTCTATATAGGTGATCCAGCCTTGGCAAAACAGGAATGTCAGGGCATACTGCAACGGAAAGAAAAGTATGATCTGGACAAAGATGGCGTTCTCGACGAGAGGGAGCTTGAACTCGCCATGGAGAGGGAAGCCAAATCTAGGTGGACCACCATCAACACTTGGTTTGCCACGCACCCCGCAACCTACCAACGGATCCTCTTATTGCGTGAGATTGAGAAAGAGATGGCGAGCGGGCAGTACAGCAGCGAACGCACGTACGTTCACATCTAAGATTGCTTTACGGCTTCTTGAACCGATTTGACGAAGACGGTCGCCTCATCTTTATCCAGACTAAACTGAATATCCCGTCGATCTAAGGCTCCATCAGTTTCAACAGCAGAGGACGGACTTCTCCAATTTCCTCAACGTTTCGTTATCAAATTCGGTCTTATCCACCTTGTCCTTTCCAAGAACCACTATTATTAGGTTTGTTTTCACTTTTGTCAGGCTTGCCGTCATCCAGTACTAGATAAGTAAAGTCCAAACTAACTCTTTTCTACATTTTTGTGGAAGTTCAGTTCAGAAAAGTTAAGTCATGCGCGCGCAAGTTAAGTTTGCAGCAAGTTTATGTCAGGATTACGTCAAAATAAGTTAAGGTTAAATAATGCGCCCATAATATTCACAGATTCAACCTGTTCAGCCGTGAGCCAAGTGTCCAAAAAAGCTGCACACGTTAAAATAAAGGAATTAAAAACAGCTATTGGAGTTATAAAGGACCTAGAGCTTTCCATCGGCAGAATCTTTGAGGAGAAGTGGACTGAACTTATCGGTCCAACACCGTTTCCATCTATCACTGACCTCAGAGAGTGGGACTTTAAACTCTTGAAGCGTTACCAACCCCTCTACATGCCTTTCTGCGACGTATGCTGCCTCTGCACTCTCGGCAAGTGCGACCTAACTGGTGGAAAGCGTGGAGCTTGTGGAATAGACATGACCGCACAGCAGTCCCGCTTCTTCTTGCTAGGTTGCTGCATAGGAGCAGCAGCCCATTCTGCTCATGCCAGACATCTAGTTGAACACTTGATCGAGAAATATGGTCGAAGATTCCCCATAGATGTCGGAGGATTGACCGTTGAAGTGGAGGCACCCATCACCCGCTTGGTCTGCGGCGTCCGACCAAAAATCCTCGGAGACCTAGAAGATATTTTGGATTATGTTGAGAATCAGATCACTCACCTGTTGGCATCCACCCACACTGGGCAAGAAGGCAACAACCTCGACTTCGAGTCTAAGGTGCTTCACGCGGGAATGATAGACCATGTTGGAATGGAAGTTGCAGATATGGCTCAGATAGCAACCTACGGCTTTCCCAAAGCAGACCCTGAAGCCCCGCTCGTAGAAATAGGATTCGGCGTAATCGACCTACAGAAACCAGTTATCGCGTGCATTGGTCACAATGTCCCACCAGCCATTGAAATCGTGGACTATCTTAAGGCAAATGGCTTACACGGCAAGATTGAAGTCTGCGGCCTGTGTTGCACCGCCCACGACTTGACTAGGCGCAGCCCAGAAGCCAAGATAGTCGGACCTATCTCATGGCAACTTAGATTCATCAGAAGCGGAGTCCCAGACGTCATAGTTATTGATGAACAATGCGTGCGCGTCGACTCCTTAATTGAGGCGCAAAAGATTAAAGCCCCAGCTATCGTGACAAGCAACAAAATCTGTTTGGGGCTACAAGACAGAACACGTGATCCAATAGATAAAATTGTAGCAGACCTAGTAGAGGCAAAAGTGCCAGGCGCACTCATCCTTGACCCAGCCAAGGCTGGAGAGGTGGCGGTGAGAACCGCAGTAAAGGTCGCCCCTAAACGAAAGAAATTCAAAATTATCCCAGATGTTGCCGAAGTAATTGAGAAAGCTAAGGAATGTGCGTCCATCGGAGATTGCAATGATTGCAGAAGAGCTTGTCCCAATGATCTTCCCATTCCAGAAGCGATGATAGAAGCGGCGGCAGGAAGTCTAAACAAGCTTGCAGACCTCTACGAAGAATGCGTGGGTTGTGCGCGCTGTGAGAGCGCCTGCCGCGCAGGCAATTCTATACACAGCTTTATCATAAAGGCGGCAGAAAAGAAGCTGAAGGAGGAGAAATTTAAGATTCGAGCTGGGCGAGGCGCTATACAAGATTTGGAAATACGGAAAGTCGGCAGTCCCATTGTTTTGGGAGAAATACCCGGCGTAGTGGCGTTTGTAGGGTGCGCCAATTACCCCCACGGTGGGAAAGAAGTGGCGGAAATGTGCTCTGAATTCGCGAAGCGACGATACATTGTGGTTGCCTCAGGTTGCTCCGCCATGTCCATTGCTATGCACAAGAACGAGGAGGGAAAAACCCCATACGAAGTATATGCTGGAGACTTTGACGCTGGAGGACTTTCAAACGTTGGTTCATGCGTTTCTAACCCCCACATATCCGGAGCAGCCGTCAAGATTGCGAGCATCTTTGCTAGACGCAATCTACGCGCGAACTACGAGGAAATTGCCGACTACATTCTGAACAGAGTCGGCGCTGTGGGAGTAGCGTGGGGCGCCTTATCTCAAAAGGCTCAATCAATAGCCAGCGGCTTCTGGAGACTAGGCATACCGGTAATGGTTGGGCCTCACGGGTCGAAGTATAGGCGTATGCTTCTCGGCAGGAAGGATCATGAAGAAGACTGGTACGCCTACGACGCTCGCACTGGAGATAAAGTTTACGTGGGTCCAGCGCCTGAACATCTGTTCTACACAGCTGAGACTAAGGAAGAGGCGATGGTTATGATTGCGAAGCTATGTATAAGACCAAGTGACACAACGAAAGGTCGGGCAATAAAGCTCACGCATTACTGTGACCTACATAAGCGGCTCTATGGCACAATGCCAGACGACATTCACCTTTTCGTCCGCACAGCCGCCGACATCCCAGTTACCATGAAGGATGAGATTTTGAAGATTTTGGAGGAAAAGAGATGGAAGGAAAGAACGATTCCTGATCCCACAATCCTGCCAAGATTGATTAGGAAGAGGAAGGAGTGAACATGAGCGCGGAACCTTGGCAGAGAGCGGAGATCCCAGGTCCAAAGAAAGCCCTCGTATTTGCAAAGCCGGAAGTCGTTGTTACTATGGTGAAGACCGCGAAGCGCCCCCTCCTCATTGTCGGACATGAGGCTGTTAACAACGGCTTAAACGAGGAAAAAGTGATCGACTACATGATTCGCATGGCTAAGACGGCTAAAATCCCTGTGGTAGCCACGGCACACATATTTGGCGAGTTCGTTAAGAGGGGCTTTCAACCCGCAACTTGGATGTCAGTCATGGACATCACCAACAGACTTCAAGATCCTGAGTGGAAGGGTTTAGATGGAATGGGACAGTATGACCTCGCGTTATTCATAGGAATTCCATACTACATGGAGTGGGTGATCCTGTCATCGCTCAAACACATTTCCCCAGACCTTAAGACTATAAGTTTAGGTAGATTTTACCAGCCCCATGCGACATGTTCCTTTTCAAACTTATCCCTCAAATATTGGATCGAGTGTCTCAAAGTGATCATAAATGGGTTAGAAGCAAAGTGATGGGAAGGTGAAAAAACTCTTGGGAACCCGCTTCCAAGGTGGGCTTCTTAAATGAAAGCGCCACAATCCAGCCCTAAGCCTGATGAAGAAATTAGAATAGGTGTGTACGTGTGTCACTGTGGGCTAAACATAGCGGGCTCTGTGGACTGCGAAGAAGTCGCGAAGTTTGCGGCTACCCTTCCCCACGTTGTGCTTTCAAAAGATAATCGATATACTTGCTCAGATCCGGGTCAGGAACTCATTAAAAAAGACATTAAGGAACACAAGTTGAACCGTGTGGTCGTAGCGTCATGTTCACCCCGCCTTCACGAGCCCACCTTTAGACGGACGTGCGAAGAGGCTGGATTAAACAAGTATCTTTTCGAGATGGCAAACATCCGAGAACACTGTAGCTGGGTGCACCTATATGAGAAAGAGAAGGCTACGGAGAAGGCTAAAGATCTGGTTCGGATGGCTGTTGCGAAGGCGGCTCTGCTCCAGCCTCAGGAAGAGCTTGTGGTTCCTGTGACCAGAAAAGCCTTAATCATTGGCGGAGGAGTTGCGGGCATTCAAGCGGCACTGGACTTGGCTGACACCGGCTACAAGGTGTATCTTGTGGAGAAGGAGCCAAGCATAGGCGGACGGATGGCTCAGATCGACAAAACCTTCCCAACCATGGACTGCTCCATATGCATCCTCGCCCCAAAAATGTCAGACGCTGGCAGACACCCAAACATTGAATTACTAACGAACAGCGAGGTCACCGAGGTCAAAGGGTACATTGGGAACTTCAAGGTCAAAGTCTTGAAGAAACCAAGATACGTAACTGAGGAATGTACTGCCTGTGGCGACTGCGCATCTGTATGTCCAGTAATTGCACCAAACGAGTTCGATGTTGGCTTAGCGAGCAGACACGCGATATACATGCCTTTTGCCCAAGCCGTGCCATCCACGTACATTATCGATCGAAGTCTTTGCCTAAATGAATCTTTTATCGTATGCGACAAGTGTATGAATGCTTGCGAAAGACACACCGTCAATTTCAACATGTTGCCGGAAACCGTAGAGTTGGATGTTGGAACGATAATCGCTGCCACTGGAGCTGACGTATTTGATCCGACCTCCCTGATGAGTTATGGATACACGGAATTTCCAAACGTCATCACCTCCCTAGAATTTGAACGCTTGATAAACGCAGGTGGACCATCTGGAGGGCGTCTAATTCGACCAAGCGACATGCAGATTCCAAAGACTGTGGCCTTCATTCAATGCGTTGGCTCTCGCTCTGCGAAGAGCGGCCACTTATACTGCAGCAACGTTTGTTGCATGAACACAATTAAGGACGCCCTTCTTATCAAGGAGCACTGGCCTGAAACCAAAATCTACGTTTTCTACGTGGATATACGAGCCTACGGAAAAGGCTTTGAAGAGCTTTACAAGAGGGCGAAGGAGGAAGGCGTGACATTTATTCGTGGGTTGCCCGCGGAAATTATTGAAGACGGAAGAACGAACAATCTGGTTTTGACTGGAGAAAACACGTTGCGCAGAGATTTGTACGAGATCAGCGTTGGAATGGTAATTTTGTCCATAGGAATCGAACCCAGACAAGACAGCGACGTAATCCAGCGCCTGCTCACGCTGTCAAAAACCTCGGACGGATTTTTCATGGAGGCCCACCCAAAACTGAAACCCGTGGACACACCGACAGGAGGCGTGTTCCTTGCGGGCTGCGCCGAATCCCCAAAGGACATCAAGGACAGCGTGACACAGGCGAGCGCCTCAGCAGCCCGTGCTAGCATTCTGATGGCGAAGGGGAAGGTAACGGTGGAAGCTCTCACACCAATCGTGAACCCAGAAAACTGCCAGGTCTGCGGACTATGCGCCAGAGTCTGCCCATACAACGCCATCACCGCAGATAAGGAGCTGAAAAAAACTGAGGTCATAGAGGCGGCGTGCGCTGGATGCGGCACCTGCGGCGCTGAGTGTCCATTTGACGCGATAACTATGCGGCACTTCACAGACGAACAGATTTATGCTCAGATCGACGCCGCAACCGAGCAAAACGCTGACAAGAAGATCGTGGCGTTTTGTTGCAACTGGTGCTCTTACGCTGGCGCCGACTTTGCTGGGGTAAGCAGAATGCAGTATCCCACCAGCGTGCGTATCATCCGAACTATGTGTTCAGGCAGAGTAGCCCCGAAATTTGTGGAGAGAGCCTTTGCAAGGGGAGTGGCTGCGGTTTTGGTTGCGGGCTGTCACATAGGTGACTGTCACTACATAAACGCCAACTACCAAACCAAAAGAAGAGTTGAAAAACTATGGAAGAAGGTAGAGCGGTTGGAACTCAACAAAGAACGCTTACAGCTTGCGTGGATAAGCGCGGCTGAAGGTGAGAGGTTTGCTTCTAAAATCAAGGAAATGCAGAGTATCGTGGACAAGGTGAGTAAAGAAGAAATTGAAAAGTCGAAAATGCTGTTTAAAAAGGCTAGGTGACTGTCATGCCGTTGAGAATATGGCGCGAACCATTAGATTTGGATAAAACCAAGGTCCGTCGAGCTGAAATACGTATAATAAAGGAGCGTTGCAGAGGATGCGGATTTTGCATAGAGTTCTGCCCCAAAGATGTGCTGGAGGTTTCTAAAGAACCTAACGAAAAGGGAGCCTACCCACCCAAATTAGTAGACGAAACTAGATGTGCACTCTGTAGCTTCTGTCAAACCGTATGCCCAGACGTCGCAATTATCACCATTGAAAAAGAATTGTGAGGAGATTTTCAATGAGGAAGAAAAGTAGGGTTGTTGGAGGAACCATAACAACTTGGGCGTTTCTAAACGCTCCACACAAGGAATGGAGTGAAAGCCTTAAAACCTTCTTAAACAAGTTAGGAGAGAATCAAAATGTCGATGTTTGAGGATATTCCAGTAGACGTTGGAGTGATCTATGAGGGAGAGCGTGTTCGGAGAAATGACATGTACGTGGAGTTAGGCGGTCCTAAACAAGAACACAAGTTTGAGCTGGTGAAGGCCAAAGGCTTAGACGAGATTGAGGACGAAAAAATCATAGTGATCGGACCGGACATCAAGGACATGGAAGAGGGAAGCACCCATCCACTCGGTATATACGTCGAAGTTGCTGGCAAAGATGTTGAAGAGGACCTTGAAGGCGTCATCGAACGACGCATCCACGAATACTCCAATTACATCGAGGGTTTCATGCACCTAAACCAGCGCTACGACATTTGGCTACGACTAAACAAGAAATCTTTTCAAAAAGGCTTAAACTCCTTCGACATAATCGGAAAGGTCTTGCTTAGGCTGTTCAAAAGCGAACTGCCGTTCATCGAGAAAATTCAGATCACGTTTATAACTGACCCCGAAAAGGTTCGGGAAATGTGGAAAGAAACAATGGAGATCTACGAAGCTCGCGACGCCAAAGCTCGAGGAATGAAGGACGAGGAGGCGGATGCATTCTATGGCTGCACGCTGTGTCAGTCCTTCGCTCCCACCCACTGTTGTGTGATCACGCCCCAAAGGTACGCTAACTGCGGAGCCATCAGCTGGTTCGACGGTCGAGCCTCGGCACGAGTAGACCCTAAGGGACCAATTTTCAGCATCGATAAAGGTGAATGTATCGACCCGTTCAAGGGCGAATACACGGGGGCCAACGCAGTTCTTAAAGAGAAAACGTTGGGAGAAGTAACCCAAGTGTGGTTGTACACTGCTTTCGATTATCCCCACACCTCCTGCGGTTGCTTCGAGGGCATAGCTTTCTACATACCTGAGGTGGATGGTCTTGGAATAGTTCACCGGGCTTTCGATGGAACGACCGTAAACGGTTTACCTTTCTCCACCATGGCAGATTCCACCGCTGGAGGGAGGCAGGTGGATGGCTTCCACGGCGTCTCTATAGAGTACATGAGGTCACCTAAGTTCCTCCAGGTTGATGATGGGTGGAGCCGCGTTGTGTGGATGCCTTCAACCATTAAAGAACGCGTCAAAGATTTCATACCCGAGGAAGTGGTTGACAAGATAGCTACAGAAAACGATGTGAAAACAGTTGACGAACTAAAGGTGTTCCTTGAAGAAAAGGAGCATCCGGTAGTCGAGCGGTGGAAGGCAATACCCGCCGAGGCGGTACCTGAGATGAAGAGGAAAGAGGCTCCGATGCCTACGCCAGTTTCGGTGGCCACGGTTGCTACAATGCCAGTTTCCGTCGGAGGCTTTAAAATAATCCTAAAGGATGCGAAAATCCATGCGAAGAAAGTCATCATTAGAGCCGCTGAGGAGGAGAAATAACAATTGAACGAAAAGAAGGAAGAAAAGAAAGCTTCCATAAAAATTAGCCCAAAGCTCCTTGAACTTGTAAGGAAGTTTCAAGAAGTAGAACTCGAGGACGTAGACATTGAAATTGGAGACTTAGAGATATGGCTGCCACCAGCCGTTGCGGTGCCCCCTCCGCCAGAAGTTGTCGCGCCTCCTCCGCCGAAAGTGAAACCTACAACTATTGTTGAAGAGGATTTCATTCCTCCAATCGAGGAGTATCCTGGAAGTGTCTTAGAAGTAAAGCTCGGAGCCACCAAGGGCGAAGGCGGTTCTCGTAGAAAGACTTTTATGATTGGAGGCGCAACCTCGCCGGCATTCTATATGTTTGAGAGACCTCCTCCCCACCCACCAGTGGTCACTTTAGACGTATTCGACATGAAGGTGTCGCTCCCGAAGGCTATAAGAATGCATGTTCAAGATGTCATGGAAGACACGGCTGCGTGGGCCAAGCTTGCGGTTGATAAGTTTGGGGCTGAAATGGTCACAGTTCATCTGGTGAGCACGGACCCGCTTATCAAGGACACATCCCCAGCAGATGCTTCAAAAACCATAGAGGAAGTACTGCAAGCTGTGGATGTCCCGCTCATCGTTGGAGGTTGCGGAGACCCAAAAAAGGATGTCGCGGTATTCAAGAAAGTGAGCGAGGTAGCCCAAGGCGAGAGAGTTGTGCTAAGCTCCCTCACGCTCGACATGGCTGAAGCAGGCCTCCTCGATGACGTGGCCAAAGTCGCTAAAAATGATGGACATATAGCACTTGCATTTACAGCCTTAGATTTGAATCAAGCTAAGGAGCTGAACAGGAGGCTCTATGAATTCCTACCCAAAGATAGGATACTAATGGATCTAACAACGGCCGCCCTAGGCTACGGACTCGAGTACTCTTTTACCATTCACGAGCGCGCCAGAATCGCGGCGCTGATGGGAGACCAAGAGCTTCAACACCCGGTCTTATCCGGGACCACTAACTCTTGGGCAGCAAGGGAGGCTTGGTTGAAGATGGGGCCAGAGTGGGAACCGAGAGAACTCAGAGGCCCCATATGGGAGACCGTCACCGCGCTGGTACTGCTCCTAGCTGGGGTAGATCTGTTCATGATGATGCATCCAGCCGCTGTTAGAACTATGAAGGAGGTCGTCAAACAATTGATGAGCGCAGGCAAGGCCAGGCCCGAGAAGATAGCTGAGTGGGTCACTGTGAAGATATAGGGAGTAGTGAAATGTGACTGAGAGGGAAATCAAGAAGGGCATAAAGGAACTCAGCCCTATCGACGTGTACATGTTGCTTCCCAGAACCAACTGCAAGGAGTGCGGAGAAGCCAACTGCATGGCCTTCGCCGCCAAAGTTGTTAACCGAGAGATTTCCGTAGAACAGTGCCCTCCGATTCTGGAAAAGGAACACGAAGAGGCGTACGGGAAACTCCGAGAAATGCTGGCGCCAGCAGTCAAGGAAATCATCATCGGCACAGGCAACCATGCAGCCAAGGTTGGTGGCAAACTTGTCATGTACCGCCACGAGTTTACTTATCACAACCCGACGCCCATAGCGATAGAAGTAACGGATGAGATGCCTGAAGATGAGCTTCTAGACAAAGCGAGGAAAGCTGAGGGATTCTCTTACAACTATATCGGAAGGGAAGTTAACCTCGATATGGTAGCCATCAGGTCAACGTCGAACGATCCAACAACCTTCAAGTCAGCCGTGGAGAAGGTTGCTAAGGCCACGGAGCTTCCACTGATCTTATGCTCGTTCAGTCCCAACGTTATGGAAGCTGGTTTAGTCGCGATTAAGGACAGGAACCCCCTAATCTACGCGGCGACGAAGAACAATTGGAGAGACATGGCTGAGCTGGCACTGATGTACAACTGCCCATTAACCGTCTTTGCTCCGAACAACCTTAAGCTTCTGAAGTCCTTAGCGAAGACCATGATCGAGTACGGAGTTGAGGACTTGGTGCTTGACCCGGGGACCTTCGCTGACGAAGGCTTATCGGATACCATCAACAACTTCACCATGGTGAGGAGAAACGCATGCAGAAAGGGAGATAAGCTGCTTAGCTTCCCCATCATAGGGACACCCATCACTGCTTGGATCGGCGAGGAAGCTCCAAAGGATATGCTTGCGTGGAAGGAAGCCTACGTTGCCTCCATGTTAATGTCCAGATACGCAGACATACTAATAATGCATAGCCTCGATGGGTGGGTTCAACTACCGACTGTTATATGGAGATTTAACATATACACGGATCCGAGGAAGCCGGTTGCAGTTGAATCTGGACTGAGAATCTTTGGAGAGCCAGATGAGAATTCTCCGTTGCTGCTCACAACCAACTACGCTCTAACATACTTCACAGTCGAATCCGATATCAAGTCGGCTAAACTCAACTGCTACTTACTCGTAGTCGACACCGAGGGGATCAGCGTTGAAAGCGCTGTAGCCGGAAGGTATCTGACGGCGGAAAAGACCGCAGATGCGATTAAAGAGTCAGAGATAGAGCAGAAAGTTAAGCACAGGCACCTGATTATTCCTGGTATGGCCGCTAGGTTAAGCGGGGAGATAGAGGACCTAAGTGGGTGGCGCGTTCTGGTGGGTCCAAGAGATTCATCTGGAATACCGAAATTCCTGAGCGAGAAGTGGCCTCCGAAGGAGGAGTAACGCGAAGAGATTCGAAAGACTTGAGGTTTTCCTTGACTTTTTTGGCATAAGATGCGTGATTTTTGAACACGCTAGGGACTGTAACTTGGGAAAAACTCCTTTTTACCCGGAATGTAGATCGCCTCGGAGTATTTCTCCGTGAACTCTACGTCGACAAGAAGGTCAATGTATACCATATTCTCCGCTATAGCCTTCGCTTTATCCCGCTTCTCCACTGACAACAGCGTGGCATATGCACCTGAAAGCGAACCGTTTCCAATTGGACGGATCTTTGCGTTCGGAAACTCAGGGAATATTCCCAGCTTTGTCGCATTCCTCAGATCAGTATATGCTCCGAAGGCTCCTGCGAGGTAGAGATTCTGAACGTCGTAGATGGACAGCTTCAGTTTCTTCATCAAAACTGTTATAGCCCCGCAGGCAGCGGCCTTCGAGTCCATGATGTAATCCATGTCGCGCTGCGTTATTACTATGTCTCGGCCAATCGCCGTTTTCTCAGCGGGAACTACAACATACTCCAGCCCGTCCCGTCCTCTCCTAACAAGCGGCGTTCGCCCCTTCACGATTTTCCCCGCGAAATCTAGGACGCCGACAGAAAACATTTCTGCAGCAAGATCAATAATGCCTGAGCCGCAGATGCCCTTTGGAAGCGTGTCCCCGATAACGGTGTACTCTGCCTCATAGGATTCGGGATCGATTTTGACATGTTCTATTCCACCGTGCATTGCGCGCATCCCAAATTTGATGCCCTCTCCTTCGAAGGCGGGACCGGATGCACAGGAACAGGACACAAGCCAACTCTTGTTCCCGAAGATGATCTCCCCGTTTGTTCCCATGTCGACTAGAAGCGATACGTCATCAGAATCATACATGCCGGAGGCTATCACATCGCCAACGGCGTCCCCTCCGAGGAATCGACTCACGTTAGGAAGACAATAAACATAAGCCTCCGGGTTTGCGTGTATTCCGAGATTCCTCATTTTTCTGATGATGGGACTTCTGGAGACTTCCACGTTTGCCATACTAAGATATGTTGGGTCCATCCCCGCTAAGAGGTGGTTCATAACCGTGTTTCCGCCGACGCAAACGTCCGTGATTTCTTCGTTTTTTGCTCCAACTCTTGATGTGAGCCTGTCCACAATATCGTTTATGCTTTTGACAACTTCCAGTTGGAGCTTCTGCAATCCGTCGGGTTCACCTGCGAATGCGATCCTCGGGATGAGTTCTTCGCCGTAGGTGATCTGTCTGTTCAACCCTGACTCTTTGCCTAAAACCTTTCCGCTTATCAGGTCGACAAGCAATACGGCGATTGTCGTTGTTCCAACATCGATGGCAAGACCGTAGTTTGAACTGGTCCTATTGCCTGATTCAACGTTGATGATTTCAGGATAGTTGTTCGTCTTGGTTAAGGTCGCGGTGACCGGCTCTTCATGTTCCATCGAAAGAAGCGTTTTATAGACTTTGTCATCAACCTTTGGCGTTGGACCAGAGTATTTCTCAAGTCTAATCGAGCGGTGTAGAAGCATTTGTTCATAGTCTCGGAAGGGCGATAGCTTCACTAGATATTTTTTCGACGCTGGATCAATTCTATCAATGACCATTTCCATACTGAGGAGTATCTTAGGGCGGTCAATTCGGCTTTCAACCGGAATTGTAAACTCGCTGTCGCTTAGGACGCGAATTTGACATGCAAGACGGTAGCCCTCGGATATCTGCTGAGGCGAGAGATGCTTTTTGTGGCTGGTCGATAGGCTGGAGACTTCACCTTTCTTTAGAATCACCTTACATTTTCCACATTCGCCTTTTCCACCGCATATACTTTCAATCCTTATACCAGCCTCTCTGATCGCATCGAGCAGAATCGTCCCTCGATCTACTTCGATCTCCCTATTCATCGGGTCGAAGAAGATTTTCACGAGGTCTCCCATTTCTTGCAACTCTCAACTTGCTATTGTTTAGGTCTTCGCCATCGTTGAAGTTTAAGTCGGTTATCTGTTCAATGTTATGATGGGCATCTTTATTTCTTTCTTTACTTTTTGGGTGGCGCGTTCTGGTGGGTCCAAGGGATCTAGCTTACAAACACATGTTTCCAAAAACCCTTCGTTTCTTTAAGTGCTTCCCAGATAAATATGGTGATGAACAACACGAAAAGCACCGACTGAACGACTATTGTTGCTAGTTGCCAGTTGCCAAAAAGCACAAGCGCGTCAAAGGATTCGTTTACGAATGGATACAGTGTAGGATTATAGTCATGATGTAATGAGTCAACAAGTACATGCAGTATGTTTCCGACAAAACAAGCCAAGACCAACCCTTTCGAAAAGCGACACCTCTCTTTAACCATCCTCTTGTCAATTCTGAATATACCTGAAACCACTGTTGGATAGAGGTAAACAGTAAACAACACCGATAAAACTGTGCCAATGGTTGCAACGCCAAAAAGGCTTTGAAGAATTCCCCTCCCATGAGGGTTGTCAATGAACAGGTAGATCAACATGTCTAAGTCCGGCGATACCGAACCCACAATAAGCCCTGGAAAGCTTAGACTTCCTTTCCACTTACTAACAAAATAAGCAACCACGTAATGGAGAGGAGTAACGGGCATTACACAGTCTTTCCTACCGATATCTTTCTGCAAAACTTTTGTATAGCGCACTTAGCTCCTTAGCTCTTTCTTCGCTTTCCTCCAGCTTTAGCTCTTCACAATCGTAATTCAGCATTTCCCTCATTATCCTAACAGACTTTTCGGTGAAGGCCACTGTTCCATCACTCTTTATCTCCTGTATGCCATCGAACTTCTGCGCCTCCTCATTAATCTTTATCGCCTCCTCGAGGCTCAATTCCTCAGGCAAAACAACTTCTGCTCCCTTCGCGCTCAAGCGGACCGGGTATCCTCCAGGCAATCCGTTTGGCCCCGGAGCATGGGTTAGCTCTCCGGTGTTGTTTAGGATAGCAAGTATGTTCTTCACAGCTGAGGACGCTACCTGCTGGTCGCTCTGGTTTCCGGGCGGCGTTGGCAGGGGCTCTGAAAATATTTTTTCAGGGTCCAGTTCATCGGTCACGTTTCTGTCACCCACGAGAATCTTTAGGAAGTATGGTGCGCCGCCTGTAGTGCCGAAGTCTTCAACGAGGACGTCGTGAACGTGATGGCCGACCATGAAGACTGAGATGTTGCGCATAGGCACCTCAAGCTTCTCGCTTACCACCTTCTTTATCCTAGGTATGAGAAGGTCGAAGTTTCCTATTCCAACTGTGGGAGCTAGGCCCACTTTCCCTAAAACCGGGTGTACAGCATCTGGAAAGGATGAACTCACAACGTGGGTCTGTATTCCTGCCTTCTTAACGGCCATCATCAGTTTGTGGGTCAGGGTTAAATGCATGGGCAACCAGGGACCGAAACCAGCGCCTATAAGCTTCTCGTACACCTCGTCTGGAAGCAGACCGATCACCCACCAAGACTGCAACGTGGTGGTGTTGAATATTAGGTCAGGTTTCTCCTCCCTCAATATCTCGGTTGTTCCCTCTACATCGTTCAGGTCGATTTTTCGGAATGCAATACTTGGATAGAATCCTTGGTTAACAGCTCCCAAAATCGCATTGTTGGTTTTACGGACTCCCCAATCCTCGTTTACATCTGCCGCGATTATCCTGTTCACTCCGGGTGTACGAGCGAGAAACTCTAACACATATCCGCCGAGGCTTCCTAACCCGATCATCAAAATCTTGTTGCCAGCCAAAGCGATGCCCCCTTAATGACCTGAACGACTTCGCAAATATAATTTTCTCCGCTTCATTAAGTTATCCGTGTGCGCACGTAAAGAATCACACACAGAAGCCATAAAAAGCTAGAGGCTTCAAAATCAGGTGAGGCGAAGATTTAGACTTTCTACTGCAAAACCTATGGGGATAACTTCGGCCTCGTGATGTCAACTGATATGCTTGTTCCCAGAATAAGTGAAATATCAACTAGTTATCGAGAGAAAACGATAAGGAAGAGTTGCTCATGAGGCTTAAGGAGTTCGGTTCAAAAATAAGATTACGACTGGTATACTGATTCGAGACGTTATGGAACTGATCAACATGTCCGTTTTGGATCGGGTGGGGAGCCGGCTACTCACATGGATGCTGACCCCAAAAAACATAATTGATGCTTTACTTTTCCAAGAACTACACGAATATTCTATCCATAAGATAAAATGGAAAAATTGGGAAATCTATCTCTTGTAGCCAACTTTTCCTTTGAGCCTCTCAACCGACTCCGGATTCATGAGGGTTGTAGTGTCACCGATGGGTTCGTTTCTAACTAAAGACTTTAAGATTCTTCGCATGATTTTTCCGCTCCGTGTTTTTGGCAGTTCATCGGCAAATATTATTCTGTCAGGTCTGGCCGTCGGTCCTATCGTAACATCAACATGTTTTACCAGCTTTTTTATGAGCTGGTCTGAAGGCTCTACTTCCTTTTTTAGAGTCACAAAGGCTACGGGCACCTCGCCTTTTATGTCGTGCGCGCAGGCTACGACTGCACATTCCACAACTGTTTCATGACTCGTTATGGCGTTTTCTAACTCTGCCGTTGACAATCTGTGTCCTGCAACTTTCATTACGTCATCAACCCTGCCGGTTAGCCGAATGTTTCCAGCTTCATCCCATCTTCGTGCTCCATCACTTGTGTAATAGTATTCTTTGCCGTAAACGCTGAAGTATTCCTTGTATCTTCCCGGTTTTCTCCAGATGTTTCTAAGCATTCCCGGCGCGAATGGGTTTTTCTGCACTAAGTAACCGCCTTCACCGATGGGTACAGGATTTCCGGATTCGTCTAGAATGTCATGGACTGTGCCTGGGAAGCTTCTGCCCGCAACTGTTGGGATGAAGGGACCGATTCCTGGTAGGGCGTTGATTAGGGTTCCGCCGGTTTCTGTTTGCCACCAAGTATCGATTACTGGGCATCTTTCACCGCCAATTTTGTGGAAATACCATAGCCATGCTTCATCGTTTATTGGTTCACCTACTGTGCCAAGTATCCTAAGACTGTTTAGGTTATGCTTTTTAGGCCATGCTTCACCCCATTGCATGAACATTCTTATCGCTGTTGGAGCTGTGTAAAAGACAGTGACACCACACTTTTCTATTATGCTCCACCATCTGTCTGGTTGGGGATAGTTTGGAGCGCCTTCATATTCTAGCATGGTGGCGCCGCATAGGAGTGGACCGTAGCAGCCGTAGGTGTGGCCTGTAACCCAGCCGATGTCGGCGGTGCACCAGAAAACATCGTCATCATGGAGGTCGAAGTCCCATTTTGCCGTCCAGTATGCTTGCACTGCGTATCCGCCTGTGTGGTGTTCAACTCCTTTGGGTTTTCCTGTTGTGCCGCTTGTGTAAAGAATGTATAATGGGTCTTCACTGTCCATGACTTCAGGTTCGCAGTAACTGTCTGCATTTTTCACCAGTTCATGCCACCAGTAGTCTCTTCCTTCAACCATATTCACGCCTATTTCCATTCGTTTAACAACCACAACTTTTTGTATAGGTGTCCCTTCAATTCCCTTGTCTGCTTCAGCCTTCAAGTTTATTTGTTTACCATGTCTGTAATATCCGTCCACTGTTATGAGAACTTTAGCTTCTGCATCCAGCATCCTTTCCTGCAAGGATTTGCCGCTGAAGGCAGAAAAGACTACGCTGTGTATGGCTCCAATGCGTGCACATGCAAGCATGGCTATCTGCACTTCTGGAATCATTGGCAAGTATATTCCAACTCTGTCACCTTTCCTCACGCCCAGACTCTTCAGCGCGTTAGCAAATTTGTTGACTTCACGATATAAATCGAAGTATGTGAGCACTCTTTCTTCCTCGTCCGGTGGTTCGGGCAACCATATTATTGCTGCTTTATTTCTTTTCCAAGTTTTTACATGCCTGTCTAAGGCATTGTAGGAAATATTCAGTTTCCCATCAACAAACCATTTGTAGTATAGCGGCTCCCATCGGTAGGTTTCGCTCCATTCCTTAAACCAGTCGATTCCTTCACGAGCGAGCTTAGCCCAAAAAGCCACTGGATCTTTTGTAGCTTCTATATAGATTGATTCATCGTTCACCCAAGCCTTCTTCTTAAGTTCGTCGGATGCCCAAAACACGTTATTTTTCTGCGGATCTTGCTTTACCCACATAATAGGTTCAAACATCTTCGCCTCTTTCTTGACTGCCTCTACGGGTTCTTGACGAATTCTTACAGCTCTCAATTTTGTCATATGCACCTGCCCTCTTCTTAGGAAGAGTATTTACAACATAGCGGTCGTATATATAGCCTTTACGTTTGAATAAAAGTAAATACTGTGAACCATAAGAACCACATTAGATGATGAAGTAAAAAAAAGGGAAAACAGTTTTGAGTTCATTTCTTTTTGAGGTTTCTAGTGCACAATGTAAGATTTTGGCCATGAACTTTCTATTTATAGATGCGAAACATCCCTGATGGTTCTTCTGACTTTGGAAAGAAAGTGTGAGGGTTTCAGTATGCTGGATATATTATTTGTTCGTTGGAAACAATGGTAGAACTGTTTTTCCGTGAGCTTCGTTTAGCACTTCTGCTAATGCTGTGTACACTGCACTTAATCCGCATATGATTCCTTCATATCCAGCGATTATACCTATGTCTGTACTTCCGGTTAAATCCCTTGCAGTTAACAGGAAGAACAGTATTGCTAAGCTTAGGAAGACAAATTGTAATGCCCGATTTGTTTTTAGAGTGCCAAAGAACATTACAAAAGTGAATAGTCCCCACATAAAGAAGTAGGCTGCCATAGCTTCACTTGTTGATTCTAGTATACCATCAAACAGTGTTGATTTTGGCAGAATCAGAAGAATTACAAGGGACCACCAGAACAGTCCATATGAGCTGAAGGCTACTGTGCCGAACGTGTTGCCTTTCTTGTATTCCATTACACCAGCAATCACCTGGGCTAATCCACCGTAAGCTAAGCCCATTGCCAGAATCATACTGTTTAAGGGATAGAAACCAGCATTATGTAGATTTAACAGCACTGTTGTCATTCCGAAGCCTAATAGTCCAAGAGGGGCTGGGTTCGCCAACTTTTCGTTCACGTTATTCACTTCCGAAATAAGAATAACCTCACACACGGACTTCCTATAAAAACTTTTTCTGAAGGGTTTTGAAGTCTAAGTCAATCGCCATATCTTTATTTCATAGAAGACCTCTAGCAGTGTTAGGAACCCTGAAAAGGTATTTATTTTAGATAATTCTTCGGAGCGTCTCCGGCTAATGAGACGCGATGCAGAGTCGTTAACAAAAAATAGTTGGGAAAGAGCTTTAGTCATTGCCTCTGAATCGATACGAACGCCCTTGTGGCTGCGGCGGACGCGCGTATTATGGCCTCGGCTATGTTCATCGGTTCCTGCACTGCTCCTGCCAAAAATATTCCCTTGACGGGTGTCTCATTTGCTGCAAGTTGAGGGTGAATTTCTTTGAAAAAACCGTCTTCGTCAAGGGGTATCTTGAGCTTTTCTTGGAGGGCGATTTTAGGCTCAAGTTCTGCTTCTAAGACGATTAAATCCGTTGTTATGGAGAGTAGTTTGGAGGTCGCTTGGTCATAAACGTCGATTGTCAACGATCCGTCCGGGAGCTCTCTGATTTCAGAGGGTTCACCATGAATGAAGTTGACTCCTGACTCTCTGACATTTCGATAGAATTCTTCTGCTTTTCTACCGACTGCTCGCATGTCGGTGTAGCAAACGTAGGCTTCCACTTCGCCTCCATACTGGTCCTTTAAGAGATATGCGTGTTTTAGAGAGTTTGGACATCCGACTCTGCAACAGTAGCCGTGGTTCTGCTCATCTCTCGAACCGACACATAGTATGTACGCAACGCTTCGTGGATTTTCCTTGTTATCAATTCTCACGATTTTTCCCTGCGTAGGTCCATTGGGGTTGCACAGTCTTTCGTACTCGATTCCCGTTATCACGTTTCTGTAAACGCCGTACTTGTATTGACCCTTTCTTGTTGCATCCCATGGTTTGAAGCCGGTGGCGACGACAATAACTTCAACATCGAGTGTTTCTTCTTCCGCTTTTTGCTCAAAGACAACCGCGTTTTCTGGGCAGACGTCTCTACAAGCATGACATGAGCCGTCTTTGAAGTAGAGACAATGTAGTGGATCGATCAGGTATTTAGATGGAACAGGATGTGGAGAAGGGAGGTAGACGGCCCTTCTGAAGCCGATCCCCATTTCATAATCCTTCGGAACCGTAACTGGGCACGCTTTTTCACACTCACCGCAAGCCGTGCATTTCTCCTCATCCACGTATCTCGTTTTCTTCAACACACTGACTTTGAAGTCACCTACGGAACCCTCAACCTTTTTGATCTCAGAATACGGCAGAATCTGGGCATTCGATTGTTTGATAACGTTTTGAAATAGTTGTTTTGTCAGTTCTTCGCCACTTTCGAATGTTGGAAATATTTTACATAATAACGAAGTGTGGCCTCCTATGCGAGGTTTCACCTCGACCAGATAAACGTTAAAACCAACTCTCGCTAAGTCTAGGGTGGCTTGAAGCCCAGCGACTCCTCCGCCGATTACCAGTGCTGAATGGTTATTCGTCATTCATCATCCACCACCATAGCAGGCAGTTAGATTAAGAAATTTCTTAACGTCCTTTATATAACGATACCTATAAGTTCTAGTTCTCATACGTTTCAGAAGATATGACCCTAACAGATCTGATGACAACAAAGAAGCCTGATTCAAAGCTTCGCCTAAAGGTAATAGAGAAAGTAGGTGAGCACAAGCCCTACAATTGTTTTCAATGTATTCGATGCACGAGTGGATGCCCAGCAATGAAAATGCTGGAAATTAAGCCTCACGAAATTGTAAACCTAGTTAAGCTTGGTTTCATTGAGGACGTGATTAACTCCGGCATTATATGGACTTGTGCCATGTGCTTAAAATGTAAAGAGAGGTGCCCCCAAGAAGTAGCGCCTGTCGACCTGATTCTTGCGTTGAGAAACCTGGCCGTGGAGACGGAGGCTAAAGTCCCAGAGGGCCATCTTAAAAACGTGAGCATGATCCTTGAAACTGGGTTCATTCTAACACCGCGGGAAGCCATTACGCGCAAGCTGGAAAAATTCAGTCGTGAAAAACTGGGATTGCCAAAGCTCCCTAGGCCAAGCGAGAAATTCAAAACTACGTTCTTAAAGGCGTTGGAAACTTCTTAGAGGTGTTATAATTGAAGACTGCGGTCTTCTGGGGATGCGTTATTCCAAATGCACAGTATGCATATGAGTTGTCTGTCCGAAAGGTTTTGCCGAGGCTCGGAGTTGAGCTCGTTGATTTGGAAGGTGTTTCATGCTGTGGGATTCCCGTTATGAGCGTGAACATGAATGCCTTTCTCTATCTGGCGACGAGAAACCTCGCTATTGCAGAGAAAACGGGCTTGAAGGATCTGCTCGTTCCATGTAGCGGCTGTCATCTTTCCTTCTCTGAAGCCATGCATTATCTAAGCCAAGATGAAAAGTTACGGGAGAAAATAAACTCTCTTTTGAATGACGAGGGACTCGAGTATAAGGGCTCTATTCGCATATGGTTCACCATCGATATGCTGTACAACGTCGTAAAGAAGGAGACCATACAAAAGTCAATAAAAAAGACGCTTAAAGGGTTAAAATTAGCTTCTCACTACGGCTGTCACACCATCAGGCCAAGCAGTATCGGAAGAGTTGACGACCCTGAAGACCCTAGGAAGTTGGATGAGTTGATCGAGTGGTTAGGGGCGAAAAGTGAGACATACCCCGAGAAGTTGGACTGCTGTGGAGCCTTACTCCTTTGGTCGCATCACGACACCGCCTTCACCTTTGCAGGATTAAAATTAAAGGCGATTCAAAACCGTGACTTCGATGGGCTGGTCGTTACTTGTCCAGCATGCCACATGATGTTTGATGAACGACAGAAAGCCGACGCGTCCACCATAGGGAGCAAGCTTGACCTTCCGGTCCTGTATTACACCCAACTGTTGGGAATCGCCATGGGAATTGAGGAAGAAAAACTTGGACTGCATCTGAACCGAAGTCCCGTAGATAAACTTCTAGAGAAAATAGGCTAGCAAATTTTGACAGTAACTTTTATATGGCGCTTATGCTGTAGATACCGCTCCGAAGGTGAAGAACATGCTAGATTTTAACTTTTCAGAGGAGCAGGAGCTGATCAGGAAATCCGTGAGAGAGTGGTGTGAGAAAAACTTACCCATAGAAAAAGTCAGGGAAATGGACACTAAACAACAGGTCCCCCGCGAAACCATTAAGGGAATGGCCGACCTAGGCATTCTCCTCCCAACCATTCCAGAAGAACATGGTGGAGCAGGACTAGACTGGGTAACCGCCTGCATCATAGCTGAAGAAATTGGATACGCAGACATCACCATAGCAATCCCAGCAGGTTTTGTGGTTGTTGAGGGAGGATGGGGACATGACATCGACAAGTACTGTTCAGAGAAAGTTAGAAAAGAGTACATTCAGCCGGCGATAAGAGGCGAAAAATTTGTAGGCATCGCGACGACTGAGCCGGGAGGAGGCTCCGACGTTGCCGCGTTCAAGTGCACAGGCAAAAAAGAAGGAGACAAATGGGTGCTTAACGGAGAAAAAGCGTATATTAGCGGTACCGAAGAATGCAAGGAGTGGGGTGGCGGTTTCTGGATCCTAGTCAGAACAGGACCAGCTCCTCCTGACAAACCCCACAGAAACATGACTGGCTTCTTCCTACCATTTGACGCGCCCGGAGTCGAAATATCTAAACGATACGACGACATGGGCAGGATGTCGCTTTCTTGTGGAGCCTTTACAATGAAGGATGTCAGGTTGTCAGACGAATACTTGGTGGGAGAGGTAGGTAAGGGATTCTACCCTACCATGGAAGGATTCGATAATGCCCGAATTCTAATTTCATGTAGTGCAGTGGGAGTTGCTCAACGCGCGCTTGAAATCGGTATGGAATACATAAAGGAACGCAAAGCTTTCGGCCGCCCAATAGGCAAATTCGAAGGAATCCAGTTCGAGCTAGCTGACCTCTACGCGAAAAACGAGGCAATAAGAGCGCTATGCTACAAGGTAGCATGGATGGTTGATCAGCGTGAAAAAGGAAAAATAAAGCCACTTGAACTTACTAAGTGGATTTCCTACTGCAAACTACTGGCTCCTTGGCACGCGCTTAAGTGCCTTGAAACCGCTATGATATGGCTTGGGGCTTGGGGATACACTAAGGAATGTCCTCTCGAAATGGGGTATAGAGGAACACTGTCTTACTGTGTCGGAGCTGAAGGCGCCACAAACATCCAGAGAATAGTCATTGGAAGAGAACTGCTTGGAAGGGAGTTCGTACCCTACAAATAATCCTTCCTTTCCCCTTTCTTTTTTTTTGCGCACACGAATTGTCAATTGGTAAACGCGTTTTTGCACGTTTTCACGTCATGAATAGGAACGTTCAGAAATTACGTCAGCTTTTTCAAGGCCGCTGACAAAGCAGGCACTACCTCATAGATGTCACCCACGATCATGTAGTCAGCGATCTCAAAGATGGGTGCCTCCGGGTCCTTGTTGATGGCTACAATGATTTTGGAGTCGCGTATCCCAGCTATGTGTTGGATCACTCCTGAAATGCCGCAGGCGATGTAGAGGTCTGGTTTAACTTTATGCCCTGAGAGTCCAATCCATTCTGTGTACCATTTTCGGTCTTCACATAGCGGTCTCGTATACCCAACTAATCCACCCAGAACTTCTGCCAACTCTTCAACTATTCTAACATCTTCTTTCTTTTCGATCCCACGCCCGCAAGCAACGATTGCCTTTGCCTCTTCCAACTTAACCTTTGCAGCTTCTATTTCTTTCGTCTCAAGGATTTCCGTTCTCGGCTCTTCAACCTTGACATCCACTTTGACAACTTCTCCTTTCCTCTCCTTGCTCTCCAGTTTTTCAAACGTTCTCGGAGGCACTGTTGCTATCTGAGGCTTCGTGCGGCATATCTCCGTGGCTACGGCGTTTCCGCCATAGACTACACGATTCATCAGCAGTCTACCCTTCTCGTCGATCCACAACTCTGTGCAGTCTGATACACATCCGGTTTCTAGCCTAGTGGCGAGCCTTGAAGCTAGTTCCTTTCCCCTTCTCGTTGCGCCTATCAAGAGAATTTCGGGCTTGTGTTGGTTGACTAGGCTGGTTAGTGCACTCGTGTAGGGGTCGGCGTGGAGGTTTTTGAGATAGGGATGATCGACCAAATAGACCTTGTCAGCTCCATGTGCTATGAGCTCTTTTGCTTGGGCGCTCACTTCGTATCCCAACAGTGCGGCTGTCAGTTCTGTTTGTAGCTTGTTCGCCAGTTCACTCCCTTTTCCGAGGAGTTCAAGCATTAAGTCCTTGTTTTCAGAGAATACCCAAACACCACGATATTCGCTCAACCTGCTCACCTCGCTATTACGCCCTCCTTGACTAAGGCCTTAGCCAGATTTTCGGCTATCTCCTCAACGGTTTCAGCCTTTATCTCGATCTTTTTCCTCTCCATCTTCGGCGCCAGTACATCCGTCACTTGAATCCCTGAACCAGTCTTTCCCACCCTTTCCTCAGAGATTTTGAGGTCCTCTGCCTTCCACATCACGATTTCCTTTTTCGAAGCCTTCATGATAGCCATTAGAGAGGGAATCTTGGGCTCGTTGATCTCCCCAGTCACAGCCAACAAAACCGGCGTTTTTGCCCTCACAGTCTCGTAGCAGTCCTCTAAGCTCCGCTCAGCCACCACGTGGTCTCCATCCAAACTAACCTTTCTGACGTACGTTATTTGTGGAATGTCTAATCTCTCGGCCAAGCGAGGTCCAACCTGAGCTGAAAAGCTATCGACCGAACCTTCGCCGCAGATGATCAGATCAAACTCTCCCAATTTCTTGACTGCCTCAGCGAGAATATAGGAGACCGCAAGAGTGTCTGAATCCTCAAAAGCTTGGTCGCTTATAAGATAAGCCTTGTCAGCACCCATGGCCAGAGCCTCCCTGAGAGTTGTCTTAGCCTCTTCTAAGCCAACAGTTATAATGATAACTTCTCCGCCCATCTTCTCTTTTATTCTCACGGCTTCCTCTATAGCATTCTTGTCAAAATCGCTAATTTTTCGTGGCACACCGGCGATTATCGGACGCCTCGTCGCTGAATCTATTTTTAGCTCAGCTACGTCCAAGGCTTGTTTGACGCACACAAAGATTTTTTGCACCCTAAAACCTCCGACCATACGTTGAGATTCCGTATTTTACTACACGCCCACTATTTATTTCTATCTAGCCTCGAAAGCACAAGTCAATCGTTATTGTATACGCACGCTTCTTTAGCCTTGTGCGCCATACCCAGTCGGAAACGTGTTCCCTGTGAAGATTCAACCAAGAAGAATACTGCTGTTATCGCAGAGTTGCTGACGCAAGCCGCTCAGAACCATCCGCGTAAGATATATTACTCTTTGTCTCCCCGTAACTAGAATTCAGATGAACTCTAGATGCCTGCGCGTCAAGAAAGACCTTGGTTCAAAGTTTGGCCTAAAGGAATACCCAGAACTATCAAGTATCCTGAGGTTCCTCTTTATCGACTTCTTAAAGACTCAGCTGAAAAATATCCGAACAAGCTAGCAATTGATCATGAGAAAGATCAGATATCCTATGAGAAACTTGATGTGCTCTCCGATAAGCTTGCCGCTGCCCTAAGAGATTTGAATGTAAAGAAAGGCAGCTCAGTCTGTATTTTCCTTCCCAACATTCCCGAGTTTATAATCAGCTACTATGCGATCCTCAACGTCGGAGGAGTAGTTGCACCGACAACCCCTCTTTCTAAGGAGATGGAGTTGAAATACGCGCTGAGTAACTCTGAATCAAAAACCATAATTGCTCACGAATCTTTATACCCGATCGTTAAGAACGTGCAAAAGGGGACTAATCTGGAAAACATAATTATAGTCGGCGAAAAGCGATATCAAAACACCCATCTTTTTAGAGATCTCGTGACGGAGTACACTTCTCAGCCATTTGAAGCCGAGATACGACCAAGACCTGATGTCGCAGTCATTCAATGCACCGGTGGCACAACTGGCACACCGAAAGGCGCCATGTTAACTCATTACAATTTGGTGTCAAATGCAATCATGAATGCTCGCTGGTTTAATTGGAGTAGTAGCGATGTCGTCTTGGGAGTCTTACCTCTCTCTCATTCGTGGGGCGCATGTTACATGAATTCAACGATTTATGTCGGAGCTACTCTAGTACTGATTACACGTTTTGACCCTGAAAGGGTTCTTGAACTTGTTGAAAAGAAGAAGGTCACTGTCTGGTATGGCGCTGCAACAATGTTCACCATCATCGTGAGTCATCCAGCCATCACCAAGTACGATCTCTCTTCATTACGTTGCGTCAAAGCAGGAGCTACCCCAATACCCAATAGCACAAAAAGAAAATGGGACAGTTTAACCGGTGTTAAACTCATATTGGGTTACGGCCTCACAGAAGCTTCACCTGAAACCCATAACAGCCCACCAAACAGGGTGAAGATAGGATCTGTGGGCATACCAATAATTGACACCGATGCAAAGATTGTTGACATCGAGACAGGCACGAGAGAGCTCTCTTCAGGGGAAGTCGGCGAACTAATCGTAAAGGGACCGCAGGTCATGAAAGGTTATGGGAAGCACCCCGAGGAAACCAAAAGGGCGCTTAGGGATGGTTGGCTCTACACCGGAGACATCGCAAAAATGGATGAAGAGGGCTATTTCTACATTGTTGATAGGCTAAAGGATACAATTAAGTATAAAGGCTACAGCGTATTCCCCGCAGAAGTCGAGAATGTAATTTACACTCATTCATCGATTAGGGAGTGCGCTGTAATAGGCAAACCAGATCAGGTTGCTGGTGAAATCCCTAAGGCTTACGTTGTTCTGGAGGAAGGATCTACAGTAACCAAAGATGAGCTTATTACGTACTGCGAAAAGAGAATAGCGCCTTACAAAAGAATCAGAGAAGTTGAATTCGTAGCAGAGTTACCCAAGAATATTGCAGGAAAGATCCTGAGAAGAGCTTTAAAGAACAGGGAATGTGGCAAGAAGAGTTAAACTCCTTTGAATGCGCGTTTGTTGATAAACGCTTAGAAGTTTCGCTGGCCAATAAGATGCTGTGATGCAGAGTGGTTGGTGGATACAAGAGGCTGGCTGTGAAGACGCGGTACTGGAAACCGGGCGAGGATTATTTCAGGCAGATAGCTGAATCTATTGAAAAGAAGGTAAAGAACGGAGACTTCGTGACGGTCTCTGAGAAGGCCATCTCAACCGCCACGAGTAGCCTTCTGGATGAAAGCGCTGTTCGTCCGGGCTGGACAGCGCGTTTCCTCGCAAAATATTGGATGCGTTATGTTTGGGGCTACGTTCTGGGGCCGCTCTGCCATCTTAGAAAGAAAACTGTTCAGCGTCTTCGAGTATACCCCGTAGAGGAGGGGGCAGCCCACAAGCAAGTAGCCTTAGAGCGTGCTGGTTTTCTACAGGCGTTGATGATGGGGTCAGAGGGGGGAATCGACGGGAGCAACCTGCCGTATTCCTACGTCAGCCTTCCACTGAAAAACGCTCAGCAAACAGCACAAAGGATTCGTGAGCACATAAGGTCTGTGCTCGGCAAAAAAGTCGTGGTTATGATAATAGACACGGACAAGACCTATTCCCTCGGGGGGCTTCACTTCACTCCCCGTCCCAAACCGATCAGAGGAATCCACTCGTTCGGAGGTTTCCTCGCCTACGTGATAGGAAGGTTATTCAGGATGAAGCGAAGGGCCACACCTATAGCGGTTGCAGGCTCCGAAATACCTGTAGAAGAAGCTCTTAAGATTGCGGAAATCGTTAACAGAGCCCAAGGCTTTGGGGCTGGCAGAACCATCTGGGACACGGCGGAATCCTTTGGGGTTTCCGTGACCAGCGTGACTTGGGAAATGCTTCACCGGGTGAAACATAAGCCTATCGTGATCGTAAGGCCCCACTAGCATCTTAAACACAAGATCTGAACACATTAATAGGACTCGCGTAAGTAATATTCATAATTTCTGGAAGTGGAGACAAAATGAGATCCGTTATTGAGCAGATGCACCGATTTTTCGATCCGAAGTCGGTTGCGGTTGTAGGAGCCTCTCGTAAAATCACGAAGGCGGGACACGTCATCTTCAAAAACTTTGCGGACAACAAGCGAAGAGGCATATTCCGTGGGGAGTTGTACCCAGTAAACCCGCATGAAGAGTTCATCCTCGCGTTTAGGTGCTACCCGTCCATCAAAGAGATCATCGGAGAGGTGGAACTAGTCATCATCGTGGTTCCCGCCAAGGTTGTTCCCCAGATCATGAGGGAAGCAGCCGTCAAAGGCGTGAAGGCAGCAGTGATCATCAGCGCTGGCTTCAGTGAAATCGGAAACCATAAGCTGGAGGAAGAGGTAACCACCATTGCCAAAGAGGCAGGAATTCGGGTGCTAGGTCCCAACTGTCTCGGCGTTTACGATTCACACACTGGCGTGGACATGCTTTTCCTTCCAGAAACTAAGGTCCTCACTACTGGCGACGAGGTTGTTGCCACGCCACGTCCGATGGCGGGTCACATGGCTGTTGTTACGCAGAGCGGAGCTTTCGGTGCCTCCGCCTTGGACTACCTAGCCGGGAAGCAGCTGGGGGTAAGCAAATTCGTGAGTTTCGGGAACAAGAGTGACATCGATGAGTCGGAGATGCTTAGCTATCTTCTGCACGACGAGAAAACGTGGGTCATCCTCATGTACGCCGAGAGCGTAGAGGCGGGGAGAGAGTTCATGGAGGTTGCGAGAGAAATCACGAAGAAAAAGCCTATAGTTGCTCTGAAGGTGGGAAAAACTAATGCTGGAGCGAGGGCAGCCCTGTCTCACACCGGAGCAATCGCTGGCTCCGACAGTATCTACAATGCCGCTTTCACGCAGGTAGGCGTGGTGAGGGCGGGAGACATGGAGGAGTTCTTCGACACGGGAAAAGCTCTAGCCCTTCAACCTCCAGCAGTTGGAAACAACATTGCAGTGGTTACCGACGCCGGCGGACCAGCCATCATGGCAGTTGACGAGTGTGAATTGAAGGGAATAAAGGTGAAGGAGTTTTCCGCGGAGACCGTTCAAAAATTTGAGGAGCTGAAGAGAGATGGCACGATTCCTTCCTTCGCGACGAACCTAAACCCCCTCGACCTCACGGGTTCGGCAACCTCGGAGATGTTTGAACAAGGCACCAGGATAGTTCTGGATGATCCTGAAGTCCACGGCGTCATCGTAATTGGTTTGCACCATGTTCCCGCCCTCGAAGAGGATTTTGTTGACAGAATAGCAGACTTGTCAAAGAGCTACAGTAAACCCGTGGTGGCGTGCGACATAGGTGAAACCGAAATGGCGCTGTACATCCGTTCTAGATTTGACAAGTTCGGCATTCCGGCTTACACGACGCCGGAAGACGCTGCGCGGGCCATGGCCGCCCTCGTCAACTACGGGCTCCACCTAAAGAGGAGCGGAAGCTTCGAACAATACCTAGAGAGTTTTCAGAAGAGAGTCAAAACGTAGCGCTTCGTCTTTTCAGCGTCGTTCCCTAAGCCACTGAGTAACCTTTTGGAACAACGGACTCGTGGACATGTCAATAACAGGAACAATAAACTTCTCCTTAGTCTCGATTTTCGGGTGGTACTCCGGCATCAGCGCGTAGCTCACAAACGCCCAGTAAACTCTTTTCTCTTCGATGAGAGACTTTGCGGCTACCTCAGTTGCTACGGGTACCGGATAATAGACAAAGGCCACTCCTCCCGCCCAATAGATGCCCGTCGGCTTTCCTCCAGTGGCGATGCTTGCAAATCGTGCGAGATCATCAGGTGTTGGAAATCTGTTGCACTCCATGATCGCAACTTCCTTAAACGGCTCATACCGAATAACGCTTTCACCCTTCATACCTAAACCCCCGGTCACAACCCTTATTGAGTAAGGCTCCTATTTACCTTTGCTTCCAAGAAAAGCGTTAGCACAAGTTAAATAAGAACTTGGAGACAAAGCGCTCCTGAACGATTTGGTCACGGAGGAAATGGTTTGTCAGAAATTCGGGTTGCGATTGTTGGAGTTGGCAACTGCGCTTCGGCTCTAGTCCAAGGTGTTGAATACTACAAGAACGTAACGGAAGACGTAAAGGTTCCAGGGCTCATGCACGTGAACTTCGGGGGCTACCACATCCGAGACATAAAGTTTGTGGCCGCCTTCGACGTGAACAAACAAAAAATCGGGAAGGACTTGGGTGAAGCAATCTTTGTGGAGCCGAGCTTATGCGCAAAATTCGCTAGCGTTCCGAAACTGGGCGTGAAAGTTGTTCCTGGACCAGTTCTGGATGGTGTTGCCCACCACATGAGGGAACCATTCAAAACTTACAGCGAGGCGGAGTTGAAACCTGTAGATGTTTCCAACGCCCTCGTTGAGGCGGAAGCGGACATGTTGATTAATCTATTGCCGGTCGGCAGTCATCAGGCAACTCGACACTATGCACAGGTAGCTATTGATGCTGGATGCGCGTTTGTGAACTGCATACCCGAGTTTGTGGCCTCTGACCCTGCATGGGGGGAAAGGTTTATGGAAAAGGATCTGCCCGTGGCTGGAGATGACATAAAGAGCCAGCTTGGAGCCACAATTCTCCATCGTAGCTTGATTAAACTTTGCATAGATCGTGGAGTTGAGGTGGAAGAAACGTATCAGCTAAACCTCGGTGGAAACACCGACTTTCAGAACATGACCGTGGAGGAACGACTGAAAACCAAGAGGATCAGCAAGACCGAGGCCGTCACCAGTCTGATTCCCTACAAGGTTCCCACTAGGATAGGTCCCTCGGACTACGTTCCCTTTTTGGGCGACAAAAAAATCTGTTACATCTTTATCAAAGGCTGGAAATTCGGGAATCAGCCCGTCACGATTAAAGCGAAACTGGAGGTGGAGGATTCTCCGAACAGCGCAGGAGTTGTCATAGACGTTATTAGGGCTGTGAAGCTGGCATTAGACAGAAAGATAGGCGGGCCGCTTACCAGCATATCTTCATACGCGTTTAAGCATCCGCCGGTTCAGGTTGCGGATGATGTGGCGAGACATTGGGTTGAAGAGTTCATAACTGGAAAACGTGAGCAATAGTTGAAAAGTGAAGGCAAGGTTACGTCAAGAAATGCGCTTAGTGGGAAGAGGCCTTGCTGGAATGTTTAGTTGCTTCTGGATCTCCCTCGCTAGGGCTACAGCGTCTCCAGCTCGATAGTTATCGGTTATCACGAGTTTTGGTTTGCTTTCTTTGACATATTGAATCAGCCCCTTGAAATCTGAGTGGTCGCTTAAGGCAATCACGTACTCGTTTTCAGCTGTTCTGCGGTAGGGACCCTCGAACTCCCACCCGGTCATGCAGATGCGTAAAGCGTCTTTTCCAACGTACCGTCGAGAGCCCATGTGATAGAAGGCAATGTAGGGCTGACCCCTCTGCATAATCAACTGAGCCTCTTCACCGCTAGACAATAGGTACCCCCCAAGCCTCATCCCGTGCCTCTCACAGATCTTTGAAACCCCGAAGACCTTTTCCGGAACCACAAAGGGAGCCCTCACCCCGGCTCCGTGCAGGATCTGCATGACCTCCTGAATCTTGCCGTAATAACCGAAAAGATAGACAGGTCCTTTCTTGAATCCTTGCTTAACCAACGAAACGAGGATGCTTTTCACCGTTTTTTTGAAAGGTCTAACGCGCGAGGGGTTTCCATAGGTCGTTTCCATGACTAGAATGTCGCTTTCAATGATCGGCGTTTCGGGTAGTCGGAAGTCGCTGGTGTACAGAATCCTCGTTCCCTCAGCGTCTTCTATGAGAACTTGTGCCGCACCTAAGATGTGATCCGCGTGGTGTAGCGTCAACCGTTCATCCTCGTACGTGAAATCCTCATCATACCCGAGTGTCTTCACTTTTCCAGCTGTCAAGAAAAGTGGGCCTTTCAAAACGGAGATCAGATCCTTGGTGGCCGGGGTCATCACCGCCGCCTCACAGTTTTCTAGGCTCTGTCGCAAGCCAAGCATGTGATCGGAGTGAGCGTGAGTGACCACCCTCAAGGGTCTGACCTCGTCAAACGCGTCACAGGCTACGTACTTCCCTAGAAGAACTGCTCCTCTCGCGGTCACGGTAGCTTTCAACGACATCCAATACGCCTGGGTGTAGTTTATGAACGATAGTTTTAAACAATTTTCGGAACTTTTGCGTAAAAGTTTGGATAGCGAGAAATTTATAGTGGACAGCGAGCATTAAATGTGAGGACCCATTATGGTTGAGGAAAGCGATGTAGTGGGATTCTTGAAGGATCGTAAGGGTCAAGCTTCATTAGAGGACCTCTCTAACGGATTGGGAGTGCCGAAGTATGGGCCCAACTCGGTCTTCTCCCTGCTTCAGTCTCTTCGGTTGAAGAGAATTGTAGACCGAAAGGGAGAGATGTGGGTGCTATTGACTCCCGAAGCGGTTGTCCCAAAAGAGGCTACCCCACCGCCAGCTCCAGTGGAGGAAAAGAAGCCGGAAGCCCTGCCAGAGATGGAACAAATTATGAAGGCCATGGCGAAAACGCTGGCAGAAGCCATGAAAGGAGCTAGAGCGCCCCCCGACGAATGGGAGTTAGCCACGAAGCCCATGAAAACCGAGATTGAGCGGAAGGAAGAGAAACTGGGCACGCTCGTTCTCCGACCAGACGAAGCCGCTGAGGCGAAAAAGCTGCTCGCGGGACTGCCAACCGGAACTTTCATAGACCAGCTGTTTCTGACGTCGGAGGGTGAAACGCTCAACGGGGTGCCTATCTGTGGGCAGTTCGCCATAACCGGACTTCCTGGTGCTGGCAAGTCTATCCTAGTTGAGGAGGTTGCTGTTCGGGTGGCGGCTGCTGGAAAGAAAGTTCTTTTCGCCACAGCAGAAGACACTTGGAAGAGTGCAACCCCGCGTTTTGATCTGCAGTCTCGCCTGAAGCAGAAGGCGGACATCTTAGGGGTGGACTGGAGCAAAATAATGGAAAACCTGTACGTGCTGGACACGGTTATGTATCCGGAGCTGAGAGACTGGAGCACCTTCGCCGAAACCTATCGTTACGTGATTGAGAGGGAGGGAATAGAGCTCGCCATCATCGACTCTGTAACCGTTCTAGAAGCCTACAGAGGCGCCCTAAAGTATCGAGTTATGGAGCTCGCGAGGTACAACCAAGTGCACGGGGTCACCGGACTCTATGTGAACCAAAGAAGCGTGGAAAGATGGGACTCCTACGAGATGGCTGGAGGCATCGGCCTCGCACATAACCTCGACGGAACGATCATTGTGGACTACGGCCACGTGTATTGGCAGGACCAACAAGTGGACCTCGAAGCCAACCGAGGACAATTCGTCAGAATCGCGCGGGTGTTAGACTGCAGGATGTGCAACTTTGAGCGGAGGAGGATTCGCATAGACATTACACCGGACGGCTTCGTTCGGGCCCTCGAACCTATCCCGAAGCCCTCGAAATAACCGTGAAAAACTATGACAATAGTGAAGCCGCCTACGTTTGAGGAGCTCGTTCAAAAGTACGGCAGCGTCAAAGCAGCTGTGCAGTACCTCCTTGAATCAGGCTTCACCCCAGAGCAAATCGAATGGAAAATGGGCATTCCCTACTATCTCACACGCCTGTTCATGGCTGGGAAACAACCAACGAATCCTGCTCTCTTCTCCAGCGTAGTGAATGTTTATGAACGCTTGGCTGTGTTGCGGAGCAAAAAGGGGAAGGAAACCGAGCTCGTCAACTTCTTCCGGCGGCAAGATTTGAGTCTAGAGGTAAAGACAAGGCTCGCACTGGGCTCTCTCACAGAGGAAAGTTTGAAGGTGGGGGCGGGAACCGTGGAGAAAGCCCTCTGCCTTGCAATCGGAGCCGCCGTCCGAGAGGTGAGAAAGCTACTCCTAGACTATGGTGAACACGGTGAGGTAGCTTTCCTCCTGAAAGGACCGAGAGAAGCCCAGTTGACGGTGGAAGAGGTTTACGAGACGATGAGGCTCCTGCCCAAAATCGCCAAGATCACGGAGCGGAACCTACTCATCTCCAGCCTGCTAAGGGTCAGCACGCCGGAGGAGGCAAAGTACATCGTTCGGCTCATGCTGGGCGACCTAAAACTGGGATACCACCAGCGAACCGTGATTCGAGCCGTCGCAAAGGCTTACAAAGTCTCGCCGGAGCTTGTTCAGAGCGCCTGTGCCATCCTAGGGTTAACCGAGGGCATCCTACTTGCACCAGCCGGAGAGCTAAAGCTTTCCACCATAAAGTTGCGTCCGGGGCAGTTCCTGAAGCCCCAGCTTGCCCATCTGTACGAGCCTGACAAGGTGGAGTACCCCGTCCGCGCCGAGTTCAAGCTCGACGGAAGCCGACTACAGGTTCACAAGTGGGGAACCCAAACGTGGCTCTTTTCCAGAAGAGCTATCGAAAAATCCAAGACCTTGCCAGAAGTCGTGGAGATCGCTGGAAGGTTCAGTGCGCACAGTTGCATCGTGGACAGCGAAGTGATCGCGATAGACGAAAACGGGAGGTTCCTTCCTTTTCAGTTCCTACTGGAGAGAACGGGTCCTAGAGTGCTCACTGAGGAGGAGCTGGACCGGAGAAAAGAAAAGATAGGGTTGACCATCCGAGCCTTCGACATTCTCTACCTGAACGGCAGGAAGCTTACAAACCTGCCCCTTTCGGAGAGAAGGAAATACTTGCTAGAGGTTGTTCCTCCCAAGTATCTTGTGGAAGGGAGAGACTGCGAAAACGAGGTAACGCTGATGAAGTTCTATGAGGAATCCTTAGCCCAAGGCCTAGAGGGCATAGTCGTCAAGAACCTTAACTCCCCTTATGAGGCGGGACAGCGAACCCTCACTTGGCTCAAGCTGAAGCCGGAGCGCGACACCATCGACTGCACCATCGTCAAAGCCTTGTACGGGATGGGAAAACGAGCCGGATTTTACTCCTCCTTCTTGTTAGCCGTCCAAGATCCCGCAGAGAAAAAACTCTACACCATAGGGAGAGTCTCCAACCTGCCGGAGGACACCATGGACGCTCTACGAAACATCGTGGAACAAACGAGAGTCAACATGGACGACGAAGGAGTCTTCGTTAAACCCTCCGTGGTGGTTGAAGCAACTTATCAGGAAATACAAGAAACCGACAATTACACGAGCGGTTACGCTTTAAGGGTTCCAAAGATTGTCCGATTTCGACCAGACAAGAAAATTGAGGAGATCGACAGCGTAGAGAAGCTGCATAAGTTATACGAGATGCAGTATGAAAGGCACCCTTTCCGGAGCTTGTAAAAAATTTTCTTTAAATTATTTTTCTTCCTCTGGCCCTGAAATATACTGGGTGATAAGGTATTTTTGATGTTGAATAGTATTGTTTTTCCCGTAGCCCAAAAGCGATTTCAACGATTTCAGTCATAGTTTTATGCGTGAACCCTTGGCCCGGATTTCCCAAACGTACGCCTATACACAATGGATCCACGTAAACGTAGAGCCTTTGATTCTTGTACCTGTACAAGGCCTCGTTGGGTCTACCAAACTCAGGCTTACCGAGAATTTTGAAGGGCCAGAGCTTGCAAGCCGTCGGCTTCATGTGCTGAAGACCGCAGAGCCACTGGCCGAAATACTTGCACAGGAAGATACATGAGCCATCGCTTCTTCTTTTCAGGTGGAACTTGCTTACGCTAGGCTGAGTGACCCCCACCCCGTATGATCGGACAATGTTCACCCATTCTGGGAGGGAGAGAACCACCTCGAAGCCCCTGCAACACGCGCCGCAGGCGATGCAGTTCCAAGATTCCACGTATCTCCAGGGAACGGGTCTCATTCGCTCATCATCCGCCGGAAATCACCATTTAATTTTTAGCAAATTTGTTTTATAAACGTGTTCTGTGGTTTTAGCTTTTAATGTGTCGCTGGAGCATCTTAAATAGTAATATTTAATACACTGTTCGGTTATGATATACATGAGCATGAAAGCGTGAAATCAGATAAGACAAAATTATGGAGCCTCAAAACAGACTCAGCGTTCATAAAAGTTATTATTAAAACCCAAAAATACACGAAACCACTCTATAAGCGAGGGAAAAAGAATGAAACGTCCTCTGGTATACAAGGTCGATTTAACCAAAATCGAAGGAGACGGCGCCTTTCCCTGCCCAAACTGTGGAACCACCATTTCCCCCGATGATGAAACAGAAAACGTCTACACCATTATGGAAACAAAATTTAGAAAAGAATCATTAGAAGAGCTGATAATCCAATGCAAGTGCGGGAGTGAAATTCATCTAGTAGGGTTTCTTTCCTCCTAGACGCTGAGTGTTCATGTAGTAACTTAAACAAGAATACAGAAGACTTTAACGAGCTTGCGGTCAGAAAGTTAGGCCTCGTTCATTTCTTATAAACGTATATCGTATGGGATGGATACCCAAGCCTCGGGTTTTCACAAAACTTATCAACCCTATCGGGTTTCCACCCGAGAATCTCATAGTCGTGACACACAACTCGTGCTCCTTCCCTAAGCTCTGACTCCAGCTTCGGCTTGACCTTCTCGTTTGCACTGGTTGTAAGGTAGAGGGTGACCACGTCCGCCGGACTCAAATCCACATTGAACATGTCTCTTTGAACGATTTTGACCTTGCCGTTTAGATTAAGCTCGGAAACCTTCTCATGAGCCTGCTTAACTAGGTCTTCCCTCAGCTCCACCCCCACCGCCCTAGCTCCGAACTCTTTGGCGGCCGTGATGACTATTCTTCCGTCTCCCGAGCCCAAGTCGTAGATCAGCTCGCCGGGCTTCAGTTCGGAGAGAATAAGCATTCGACGAACCACTGGAAGTGGTGAGGAAACGTACGGCGCAATATACAAACTCTAGCCTCCTAAGCTTCTATTTTACCCTCAGTTCCCCAGCACATGCTTATTTCTTTTTCGAATCTAAGGTCAAAATAGATGGACGTATTTATGGTTTTCGTCCTCGTTTGCAAAATCAGAATTGTTATGCCACGTAGGTGTTTCTATTTGGTTTCCGGGTGTCCACTGGCCGCCTAGATTCTCCGCACTTCAAGCAGCTCTGCCCGCAGATTTCAAGATATCTCTCTTCACTTGCGAGAACCGCTTCAGCGGCCTTGCTGCAGAGATCGCTCGGCTCCTTGCAACCCGCCTCTCTGCACAACGTAGCGATGTATGCACAGCAGTTGTGGGCGTCTTTTACGTTAAACACCACTCGATTGGTGCGCACGAGCAGACAGAGTTCTCTAGCCAAGACGCAGGTCTTGATGAATTTGAATCGGCCCAGAGTGTTTTCCCGCATCTTTTTGCGGCTTAACTCCAATTTTTTCTCTCCACGACGATGGTGCATTCAACTAACTGTGGATCCCTCTTTTATACTTTGAGAATTCAACATAACTACTGGCAATCTAACTTTTAGCTATTCATACCGGTTGTGTACATTGACCGTTCAATTTCAAGAGTAAACGCATGATTGCAGAAACACACTACCAGAATCTTCTCTTCAAAGCCTTCTTCTCGGCTTCTATCAGCAGTTCAAAAAAGCGGTCTGTGAGTTCTCTCTCTTTCCGAAGAATTTCATTCGCCTCAGAGGACTTCAGCCTCCTTCCGGACAGGGCCACGGCAGCTGGCTTTCCATGCTTGGCCATCAGTTGCGCCGTTTCCAGAGCCCATCCATGCCATTTTTGTTCAATTTTGGTCAGTCTTTCACCCTTCTTCTCTACCAGTGACCCAGCCTCGTCTTCTTCTTGGCGGAGTACGCCGAGGGCTGGGGACCCACATTTGGGGCACTCGGGTTTGTTGGGTAGGTCCTTTATGCGGATCATCTTAATGTAGTCCCAACAGTTGGTGCAAACAAAGGTGCGGGTCTCATTGAGTAAGCGTGCTTTTGCTGACTCTATGAGTATGAGCCGCATCCTCTCCGGAGCGATGAGGTCTGTTTTCATGCTGGCTCTTTCTAGGCCCACGCGTGCGATTGGGGTGGTAACCCCTTCGGTTTCCAGCTTTCGAACCTCAAACTCGCCGTTTCTAATCCCGTTAAGAACCTGAATCGTGTTCTGTAGGTCTAAGTCCTTCGTGAAGGTTTCCTTGAGAGCCTCGTCGTATATGGCCGTGTCCTCAAAACTTTTGATCAGGCTTCGGAGACTAACACGGCTAAAGTCGACCCATTTTTTGAGGGCGCCGAACCTTCGAGCTACATGAACCATTCGTCGTTTGAAAATTCCCGTCTTCACGGTAGCCCCGATGAGTTTGTCCCGAATAACCGAATCAGGCCACTTCTTCATCTCATCAAACCGTGCCACGATGTAGTCGGCGTTGGCGGCACCCATGGTTTGAATGAAGATGCGATACGGATCGTGCTGCACCGTAACGGTGTATCCGGTTTGTTCAGACAAGATGTGACCGACTAACTGAGCTAAAGCGCGATTTGTTAGGGATCCGAAGTTAGCGTGGATGATAACGAAGTCTTCCCAGTCCTCAATTACTATCCGTTTATCAGTTGGGACTAGGTAGCCCTTGCCAACTTGCTCAACGGTTTCCAGCATCGCGCGTAGGACTGCATCCTTGTTTGCTGGATACTTCTCAGCTAACTGAGCTGCGGCTTCTTCAGGGGTAACTCCGCTCCTCATTTGTTCTTCAACAAAGCCTCTGATCCACCCGACCTCCTGAGCGACTTCAAAAGGAACCGGGATCTCCTCCCCAACCCAGCTTGGGATGGCTCCGGTTGGGTCGTCAACCGATTTCACGTAAACGTGGTCGCTGGATACGTTTATGATTCTCCAGGGGCTTCCTCGGATGATGAATTTGACGCCTGGTTTTCCGTATTCTGCCATAAAGGCCTCATCTAGTATGCCCACAGCGGATTCCGACGTCTCATCTACAACAAGGTACTTTTTTTCGTTGGGGATCATGGAAAGGTTTCCGAAGTAATATTCGTACATGGCCTTGGTTCGGCGGGGCTTTATGGCGAGCATGTCTTCAAACGAGACCCACGCTAGTCTGGGGAAGCGGGAGTGCATGTAAGTTAAAACCCTTTCAATGTCTTCCAAGGTGAGATCGGCATAGGGGTATGCGTTCTTGAACAGATCATAAATCTCATAGAAGTACCAGCGCTTTTTCTTCATTAATAGCCCTATGATCTGGTGGGCTAGGACGTCATAGGGTTTTGGTGGAATAGTGACGGGCTCCAATTCTTCTCTGTACGCCATGCGGGCGATGACCATGGCCTCTAGGGTGTCGTCGGAGTCCATGGTGACGATGAGTCCCTTGGCGATGCGTCCGATTCTGTGTCCGCTTCTTCCAACGCGTTGAATGAGGCGTGTAACCTGTCGGGGGCTCATGTACTGTATTACCAGGTCTATCCTTCCAACATCGATGCCTAGCTCCAGCGAACTGGTGCAGACAAGCCCCTTCAGTTCACCGTTTTTTAGTCCCCGTTCAGCCGCTATCCTTGACGGTTTGGCTAGAGATCCGTGGTGAATGGATACTGGAAAGTCGATGTCCCAAACCTTGAATCGACTGGCTAAAACCTCAGAGGCGGAGCGCGTGTTTGTGAATAGAAGAACTGATTTTTGTTTTTCAATAAACTGGCGAATGATGCGGAGCCGGGTGGCAACCTCGGGATGGGTGAAGAGCGCTGAGGCGAGCTCGTAGTCTTCGGAGCTGGGCTGAGGGAAAAGAATCTCCAACTCCATAAGCCTTGCCACGGGCACCCTCACGATTTCCACCTTTCGCTCTTTGCCCACGAGAAACTGGGCAACCTTCTCAGGACTGCCGATCGTGGCTGACAAACCGATTACCTGAAAATCTTTGCCGGTGACCCATCGAAGCCTCTCCAGAGCCAGCGACAACTGACTTCCCCGCTTGCTGTCCGCCATCTCGTGGACCTCGTCGACGATCACCCATCTGACCTCTTGAAGGTGTTGACGCATCAACCTGCCAGGCAACACAGCTTGCAGGGTTTCGGGTGTGGTGATCAGCATGTCGGGTGGGCTTCGAGCCTGTCTTGTGCGCTCTCTGGTGTCGGTGTCGCCGTGTCTCACCGCCAGCCTCACGTCTAGATGGTTACACCACAATTCGAGGCGCTCTAGTAGGTCTCGATTCAGGGCTTTCAGCGGGGTTATGTAGAGAATCTTGATTCCTCGACGTCTTTCAGGCGTTTGAAGTAGCATGTGAAGAACGGGAAGAACTGCTGCCTCAGTTTTTCCGGTGGCCGTCGGCGATATAAGGAGAACGTTTTTTCCCTCGAGGATTTTGGGTATGGTTTTCTCTTGAGGCTCGGTTGGTGCCTCGAATCCCTTCTGCTCGATCAGCCTGCGAATGGGTTTAACGAGCATCTTGAAGGCGTTCTTTGGAGGTTCCATCAAGGCTAACCTGTCCAGAGCTAAGGAAATACTGAGGAAGCGTGTGTAAAAGCGTTTTGGAAGATAACGGTTCACTAGGTCATGTGTGTCTTTCTATCAGTTTCCTTCTTTCGCATCCGTTTAGATCATTCGCATCACGTCATTGAACCTTAATGATTTACTTGAATCTCGGTTGAAGTTTAAACAGAATTGTGTCTATTTTTTACGGTTTTGCACTGTATGTATGGAAAGTTTTTTATTCATTATCCTTTAAACATGGTTACGAAAATGGAGGAAAATATATGGCTAACTGTCCGAAATGCGGAGGCAATGTTGCCAACCCAAGGAAAACATGGAAGATGGCGGGTCGCCCAGACAAAGCTGGCAAGAGAGTTGAGTTGACGATAGGCCTTTTTGACTGCTCTAAATGCGGGGCCTTCAGGAAAGTTCTAGAGAAGCGAAAGATTTAGACGCGAGCACCATTAGACGACCAGCATGCAGAAGAAGCGAGTGCAAAACGCCTGTCCCCTCTTGCGGAGAAACGGTGGAGAAGCCTTACAAAACACGGGAGCTTGTCGCTCCGTATCCAGACAAAGAGATGCGAATAACCGTTACGATCTTTGGCATGTTCAAATGCCCCTCGAGTGGAAGAAGCTTTAGGGGGGTTGTTGACAAGGCAAAAATGGGAACCGCAGGTAAAAAGGTCTAATAGCCCTTGATAAAGCTGTGTCACGTGAAGGCGCTCTGCATATCCCCTCTTTTTGTGTAATGAAGCGGTAAGTTTTTAATATATAATGGTTGTTCTTTGCTGTAAAAGGTGGAGCCGGTGAGACTGAAGGAGATGCTCAAGAGTGACTACGTGAAGAGCGCTATCCTGTTACTTATCCTCGTAATCAGTGTTTTTGTTTTCTGGTTTGGCTTGAGAGCGGGTTTGAGGACTGAGTACCCGTTGTGTGGGGTCGCGTCTGGAAGCATGGAACCCACCTTAAGAGTCGGCGACCTTATTGTGGTTCAAGGGTTAGACCCGGATGAGATCAATGCGGCTTCGGATCCTGAGGGCGATATCATCGTGTTTTTCAGACCTAAAGGGTGGCGTGATTCGAACGACCTTATCGTACACAGAGCCATAGACAAGTTTTCTAGGGAAAACATTTTGTATTTCAAGACAAAGGGAGATGCAAATCCTGGGCCGGACAGCTGGGAGGTCCCGCAAGATTACTTGGTTGGTAAAGTTGTAAGTTTGCGGGTACCGCTGGTAGGTTTCATCACCTTCCTAATGCGAACTCCGGCCGGGATACTGGTGATCCTACCGATGCTGGCCCTGATAATTATAGACTGGCTTCCCTTGTTGAAAAAGCGGTTTGAATCTTGAAACGTCTTGTTGTTAAAATGTTTCTCCGACACAGCGTACGGAGCGTATTATGCTTTCGCGTGGCGTGGCGTTTTGTTGAGGTAAAAGCTCGGTTAGTTGAAGCATCGAAACTCTTAGTCGTGGAGATATCCCCCGCAAAACCCCTCTTTTTTCTTTTTGAGATGCATTCGCCGAAACTTGCCGTCTCATTGTGATAGCACATTCTGTTTTTGGGCTAATCCCCTCTTTTTTATCGAGTATAATTAACTCTACTTGCATTTCACTGGTTCTTTGATTGTTTGTTTAAGCGATACTCTCTTCATACCTCTGCATGCATGTATGCTATAAAGTATGGAAAGAAAAAAATATGGATAATGAAAAGATTGGGTACTGAGAATAGATGTTAGCTTGTGAGCTTAATATCTATTTCTTCTTGGGGGTCTTCTCTTTGCATAGCATTCTCGGCAGTAT